>Ga0164315_10001155_pt1 | contig 19689 bp, 16 predicted proteins | sample GuaBasSedimGuay6_FD_113737 | JGI IMG/M metagenome (GOLD analysis project Ga0164315, IMG submission 113737) | Subseafloor sediment microbial communities from Guaymas Basin, Gulf of California, Mexico - Guay6, Core 4569-2, 0-3 cm | ecosystem: Environmental > Aquatic > Marine > Hydrothermal vents... | reverse complement strand
GCTAATTTTGGCTAATTGCTGAAATTCGCCAAAATCGTTTTGATCGCCCCCGTGAGAGAAGTTGACTAAGTCTTTGTTTTTTATCATTTTGATAGTTTCAACAATAATTTATTTTAAATCGTCAAAAATGGGCTATTTTGATAAACTTATCTTATTGTTTGGAGGCCTTTTGATAAAAAAATTTCACAAAACGGTATTTATTAACAATTATCGTCTCTCACCGGGCAAAATAAATAGGGGGTATCCAGCCTCGGAGAACCGTTAATTAACTTATTGATTCTTAACGATATTTTGTTTTGGGTTTCAAGGCGAAATTTTGAGCTGTTTTTTACCTTGTCAAATTGAAGGCAAGCGTTAGGGCATGGGCCCTGTGCTAATCTCAAAATCAATTTTGAACGGAAATCTAAATCTAATTGATATACTTAGCGCGGTAACAAACTTATCTTTAAGAAGTCACAGCGTAGCTAAACTTTAGCCTTTAAAACTTTTTAATGAAGATGGTGAGCTTTAAAAAGCCCTACATCAAATTTTAATTTATGATCGCGTGCAGTATAATCATTGCCGTTTGCTTTAAAATCAGTGTGATAACTGATTTTCACGCAAAAGTTTTTTGCGCGCAAAATTTTTGCGTGGAACTGATTTTCAGGCAAAAGTTTCGCTTCGCGAAACTTTTGCCTGAAACTGATAACTGATAACTGATAACTGATATGTTTGAAAGTCTAACTGAGCGTCTTGGACAGACGCTAAAGAATATTAGTGGAAAAGGGCGTTTAAGCGAAAGTAATATTAAAGAGGCCCTGCGTGATGTGCGTATGGCTTTACTCGAAGCCGATGTTGCCTTACCGGTTGTTAAAGACTTTGTTGAACAGGTGCGACAACGGGCTGTTGGACAAGAAGTCATTGGGAGCCTGACGCCGGGGCAAGCACTGATTCGCGTGGTGCGCGATGAGTTAACAGTGTTGATGGGTAACCAGTGCGATGAACTCAATTTACAAGCTCCCGCACCTATCGTTGTCTTGATGGCCGGCTTACAAGGTTCAGGTAAAACGACTACTGTTGCTAAATTATCCCGTTGGCTGTTGGAACGTCACAAAAAATCGGCTATGGTGGTGAGCTGTGACGTGTACCGTCCGGCCGCTATTCAGCAATTGGAAACCTTGGCTAATGAGGTTGGGGTACAATTTTTTCCCAGTGATACTTCCCAAAAACCAGTTGATATTGCTAAAGCGGCTGTCGCACACGCTCGTAAACAATTTGTCGATGTCTTGTTGATTGATACTGCCGGTCGTTTGCATATTGATGAAGAAATGATGTCTGAAATCAAGGCATTACATCATGAAACGCAACCGACTGAAACCTTGTTTGTGGTAGACAGTATGACTGGGCAGGATGCGGCGAATACGGCTAAAGCTTTCAATGAGGCTTTACCCTTAACCGGTGTGATTCTGACTAAGACAGATGGTGATGCGCGTGGCGGTGCGGCTTTATCTGTACGACAGATTACGGGTAAACCGATTAAATTTCTCGGCATCGGCGAAAAAACAACGGCCCTAGAACCTTTTTATCCCGATCGTATTGCTTCGCGAATTATTGGTCAAGGGGATGTACTGAGCTTAATTGAAGAAGCGGAACGCACGGTTGATAAGAAACATGCTGAGAAGTTTGTTGGTAAGCTGAAAAAGGGACGGGGTTTTGATTTGGAAGATTTTCGCGCTCATTTGGTACAAATGCAAAATATGGGTGGCGTTGCGAGTTTGATGGATAAAATACCGGGTATCAATCAAGTGCCCGATAAAGCCAAGTCGATGCTCAACGATAAAGAAATCAAGCGCATGGAAGCGATTATCAATTCGATGACTCCCCTTGAGCGGCGCACACCGACGGTTATTAAAGGTTCCCGCAAACGTCGGATTGCTAAAGGTTCGGGTACCCTAATTCCAGATGTGAATCGCTTACTCAAGCAATTTACTCAAATGCAAAAGATGTTTAAACAAGTGAGTAAAAAACGTGGAATAGGCAATATTATGCGGGGTGTCAAAGGGAAGATGCCACCAGGGATGCGATTTTAATTTAAGGGGTAAGGGTTAAGGGTTTAATTTTTTTTCAACACAGAGGACACAGAGTACCACAGAGTGCCACAGAGTGAGTACTTTGAAACTGATGGGTGGTAAGCATAAATTGTATTATGGTTGACAAAATTCATTTTATACACCTTTAACCCTTATGATTCTATTGTATTAATAGCAATAAGGATATAATCTTGAAAGACGAATTTCCTCGTATTAAACGTCTCCCCCCTTATGTTTTTAACATTGTTGGTGAGTTAAAAATGCAAGCTCGTACACGAGGGGATGATATTATTGATTTTGGCATGGGTAATCCTGATCAGCCTCCCCCTAAGCCTATCGTTGATAAATTGGTTGAGGTAGCACAGCGTAAGGATACTCACCGCTATTCTGCCTCAAAGGGTATTCCGCGACTGCGTCGCGCAATGACGAATTGGTATGAACAACGCTATGATGTTTCTTTAGATCCAGAAACGCAGGCGATTGTCACTATCGGCTCTAAAGAGGGTTTAGCCCATTTAGCCTTAGCAACGGTTGGCGCTGGGGATTCGGTGTTAGTGCCTAATCCCGCTTATCCGATTCATCCTTATGGTTTTGTGATTGCGGGGGCCGATGTACGTCATGTGCCTTTGATTCCGGGTGTTGATTTTTTTGCAGAATTGGTCAAAGCGATTACCAATTCTTGGCCGCCTCCAAAAATGTTGGTACTCAATTTCCCAGGTAATCCAACAGCGCAATGTGTTGAACTTGATTTTTTTGAACAAATAGTTGACATTGCGAAAAAACATGATATTTGGATTGTTCATGATTTGGCTTATGCCGATATTGTTTTTGATGGCTATGTGGCCCCATCCATTTTGCAAGTGCCAGGGGCAGTTGATGTGGCCGTTGAATCTTTTTCTTTGTCTAAGAGCTATAATATGCCCGGCTGGCGGCTCGGTTTTATGTCTGGCAATACGACTTTGATTGCGGCCTTGACTCGTATGAAATCTTATCTTGATTATGGCACATTTACGCCCATTCAAGTGGCGGGCATCACGGCACTAGAGGAGTGTCAGGATTATGTGTTGGAAATTCAGGATATGTATTGCAAACGTCGCGATGTACTGTGTGAGGGTTTAAATGCCTTAGGCTGGGCAGTAGAAAAACCAAAAGCGACTATGTTTGTGTGGGCACAGATACCCGAACCCTATAAAGCCATGGGCTCATTAGAGTTTTGCAAGAAACTGTTAGCGGAAGCGAAAGTGGCCGTATCGCCGGGCATTGGTTTTGGCAATTATGGCGATGATCATGTACGATTTGCGCTAATTGAAAATCCTCATCGCATACGTCAAGCGTTGCGTGGCATTCGAGATATGTTTCGCAAAGATCAGCTATGATGTCGTCGTAATTATACTGAGAGTACAACGGATTAACTTCATTCCCTGATTTTTTTCACGCAAAAACTTCTTAAGTGAAAATGTGAAATGTGAAATTGTGTTCAAATAATCTCCTTTTTATTTTCACATAGTAAGTACTGAACCATAAATTTTCAGGTATTTAAAAAAAGAAAGGAGAAAGGGGGCATTCGCCCTGGATTGCCCCTACGGGCGGCTTGTAGGGGCAATCCCTTGTGGTTGCCCTTTGCGGTATAAATACCTGTTTATTTGTGCTTCAGTACTTACACCTCGTATAAACCCCAAAAAAATAACTTTTATTAATCTTGTTTTTAATGAGATTGTGGGCAATATACCAGAGAAAGTTTTGTCAGAGGTCAAAAACCTGCCAGGTTTGGCAAACCTGGCAGGTTTGGCACGAAACTTTTCTGGGCAACTATACCTTGCCAACCCGATAACTGATAACTGATAACTGATAACTGATATGTTAGAACCTGTAAAAGTAGGTGTGCTAGGCTTAGGCACGGTTGGTGGTGGCACAGTGCATGTTTTGCAGCGTAATGCGAAAGAAATAGCGCGTCGTGCAGGGCGTGGTATTGTGGTTAGCCATGCTTGTGCTAAAGAAATAAATCAAACTCATCCCTATAGCGTTGATGATATCGTGCTAACTGAGCAACTGACTGATGTCGTTAATCATCCCCAAGTTGATATTGTTGTCGAATTGTTAGGGGGCACCACTATCGCACGGGATATCACCTTGCAAGCTATCGCAAATGGTAAGCATGTGGTGACGGCGAATAAAGCCTTGATTGCGGCTCACGGTAATGAGATTTTTGCAGCGGCACAAGAAAAAGGCGTTGTCATTGCCTTTGAAGCCGCTGTTGGCGGGGGGATACCTGTCATTAAAGCAGTACGCGAGGGATTAGCAGGGAATCAAATTGATTGGGTAGCGGGTATCATCAATGGAACCAGTAATTTTATTCTGACTGAAATGCGTGAAAAGGGTAGCGAGTTTTCAGACGTGTTAGCTCAAGCTCAACAGTTAGGTTATGCCGAAAAAGATCCGACTTTTGATATCGAAGGGATTGATGCCGCTCATAAGTTGACGATTCTAGCCTCAATTGCTTTTGGAATTCCTTTGCAGTTTGATAAGGTTTATAAAGAGGGGATTACCAAAATCACGCAGGAAGATGTCCAATATGCTGAAGAATTAGGCTATAGAATCAAACATTTGGGTATTACTCAACGCTCTGAAAAAGGGGTTGAAGTTCGGGTACATCCGACGTTGATTTCCAATAAATGTTTGCTGGCTAATGTTGAAGGCGTGATGAATGCCGTTCTCGTTGAATCAGACGCGCTAGGGCAATCACTTTATTATGGGGCTGGGGCAGGCGCATTGCCGACGGGTTCAGCAATCGTCGCCGATTTAGTTGACGTGACGCGCACACTGACGACTGATCCGGGCAATCGAGTACCCCATCTTGCTTTTCAGCAGAATGCCTTAGTTGATTTGCCGATTTTACCAATAGAAGATATAGAAACGGCTTATTATCTTCGCATGACGGCATTGGACAAACTTGGGGTTTTGGCGAAAGTAACCCAGATTCTCAGTGAGCAACAAATTAGTATTGAAGCCATTATTCAAAAAGAACCTTTATGTGGCGCTCCTCATGTTTCGGTAGTTATACTGACTCATAAAGTGGTAGAGAAACAACTCAACCAAGCTATCCAAGCAATTGAAAACTTAGAGGGTATTACTGGAGAAATCACTCGGATTCGTTTGGAAATACTGGATGGGTAAATAGGCGGTAGAGACGCGATGCAGAGCAAATCTAGACTTCGCGTCTATACAATTCGACGGCAAACAGTGCGAAAGTCAGCAAGTGACTTTCGAGGTTCAAGTTTTTGCGCGCAAGATATTTGAACATTGAACACATTTTTAGAAAAATATTTTGCTTGAAATTTGTAGTGGTCAAATTGAACTTGAACAATTAATATTAATCATTAATCAGCGTTTAGCTTCGCTGCCCTTCGGTTCACGATTTCACGCGTGAAATAAAGTATTTGCTTAAAAAACTTTTGCGTGAAATCCTGTTGATCACTACATTTTTTATATTTTTTGTAGTGGTAAGATTGATGTTGAACAAATCAATATTAATCAGCGTTTCACGCTAAAGTTTCGCGGAGCGAAACTTTAGCGTGAAAATCATGACAATCAGCGCAATCTGCGTTCTATCAAGGATTTGTTCGTACCTTCATTTTCTGTTTAACATCCATTTGACCACTACAATTTTGCTTGAAATTGATTTGAGATTTGACTGATATGATGATTCAATTCGATAAGGGGTTGATGATTGGCCTGAGTGCATTAGTCTGCGTTTCTTGTGTCACACCACCGATTTCTCAGCCTCAACCCACAACACAACCTACAATAACACCGGATGAGAAGCCGCAAACGCGGCCTCTACCAACAGTACCCACCACGCCATCGACGACGACACCCGATCAAGCGCCGACAGCACCAGTACCAGAGCCGGCCTCTCCTAGTCCGGTTCAACCTTCAGTTCGGCCTCCAATATCCCCTCCCGAACCGATATCCCCACCGTCAACACCAGAAAGCAAACCTAAACCAAAACCTTCCCCAGCGTTACGAGTACCGGCTTCTGTTGTTTCGCTACGCAAAACGACAGCCGTGCCAGGCGGTGTCGCTTGGGTACCTTTGGGTATTCAAAGTGCCATACCCCCCAAGATCAAATATAAACAGCGTCGGGTATTGGTACTACATCATAAGCAACAATGGATCGCCTTGGTAGGCATTCCACTGAGTGCTAAAACGGGACGCCACAGCGTTGTCAATCAAGAAACGGGAAAACGTTATACGTTTAAGGTTAAAGCTAAAAAGTATAAAGCCCAATATATTAAGCTTAAAAATAAACGTCTTGTCAATCCCACTAGCAAGGATTTAAAACGTATTCGACGTGAACGTAAGCTGATGAAAGCGGCTTTTGCCAGCCGTTGGCGAATAAGCTCAACGCAGCCCTTGCCTTTAACGCAGCCCGTGCGAGGACGTTTGAGCAGCCCGTTTGGTTTGCGTCGTTATTTCAATGGACAAGCCCGTAATCCACATACGGGTTTAGATATTGCCGTACCGCAGGGCACACCTATTGCGGCAGCGGCATCAGGTAAAGTGGTTAAAACTGGGCATTATTTTTATACGGGTAAAACAGTGATGATCGATCATGGTCAAAAGGTAGTCACTTTGTATGGTCATTTGAATACGATTGCCGTATCCGTTGGACAAGAGGTTAAAAGGGGGCAAAAAATTGGAACCGTTGGCAAAACGGGGCGTGCAACAGGGCCACATTTACACTGGAGTGTGAGCTTGAATCAAACATTGATTGATCCAAAGTTAGTAATGCAGTAGAATGAGTCTTTTTTTTCAGCCAACCAAAATCTTGAATTAGATTTAATGAATAGTGGTTTAGAAAAAGATTGGAGGTAAAATCTTTGATTTTGCCCTCAGTGAAACGGTTTTTGATCATTAAACTTGTTCCTAAATACAAAGTCATTGAAAAATATTAATAGACTGCAAGATTTCAATCAATGACTGTACATCAAAATCTTTTTACAATGAATAGAATGCTGATAATAGCAGATGACACTGATTTACTGATCTAGGATTTGTTTTAATCCGCGCCAATCATGACAATCTGTGTTATCAGTGTTCTATCTCTTGAGAGGGGTGAGTTTATAAAACATAAAACGGCCTCGAACACGGCACAATGATTTAATCGTTTCCATCCAGAAATCTATTTTTTTGAATGGTTATCCATCCGATATAGAAATAGAAATTGATTGGTTACATGTCGGGTATTAGGGCTGGGGCAAAGGATTGCCCCTACTGATAATTTCTTTTCAAAGCAACCACTTTGGCACCTCAAAATGCCAAAACTGAATTTCACGCAAAAGTAAGTAGGTATGCATAAATCTTTTAACATTTTCTGTATTTTCTCTAGGGCTCCCTGCGTGTTTTTGCAGCCCACCAGCCTTCTACAAAATGTTAATAAACTTTTGCGTACCTATTTAATTAATTAGAATTGCTTCAAAAACTTTTGCGTGTGTGTGATTTAAGCTACTTGGTTGGCGATAATTAGCGTCAGCCGTTACTCCTGTCTAAAACGATCCATCTTGAGTGTTGCGGCTTGCGTGTTAGTTTTTTTCCAAAATGAGGAACGTCTGTGTCTTTTAATGATTTTAATTTACACCCTGCTATTCTGAAAGCAGTACAACAATGTGGCTATACTACCCCTACACCGGTTCAAGCTGAAGCGATTCCTAAAGTACTCGATGGTCATGATATCATTGCCTCGGCAAACACCGGCACGGGTAAAACAGCTTCTTTTGTATTGCCAGCCTTGCAACTTCTCACTAAGCGTCGTTTTAACAAAAAACAGTACGGCAAACCATCGGTGTTAGTATTGACACCGACACGAGAATTAGCGAATCAAGTCAGTCAAGCCATTCGTAATTATGGCAAAAATGTGCATTGTTTTAGTACTAGCCTTGTCGGCGGTATGCCTTACGGCCCACAAATCAAAAGCTTATCACGCCAGATCGATATAGTGGTGGCCACGCCAGGGCGTTTGTTGGATATGCTGGAACGTCGAAGAATTGATTTATCTTATGTCAACATGTTGGTGCTTGATGAAGCTGATCGGATGTTGGATATGGGATTTGTCGATGAAGTGAATAAAATTGCCGATTCTACCCCTGAGGATCGTCAAACGTTATTATTTACAGCGACTTGGGATAACACACTGGCAAAATTAGCGCAGACTTTGCTGAAAGAGCCAGAACGTATTCAAATTGAAACAGAGCCCACCCAAGACAATATTGAGCAGCGTTTACATGTTGCAGATGATTTCGATCATAAAACGCGCTTGTTGGAGCATTTACTGGATGACGACAAGCTAACGCAAGCGATTATTTTTTCTGCGACTAAACAAGGGGCTGATATACTGGCTCAGGATTTGGTAGCACAAGGACATGCTGCTGCGGCTTTACATGGCGATATGAAACAAGGGGCACGCACCCGTACTTTGACGAATCTGCGTCGAGGTAAATTGCGCTTGCTGGTAGCGACCGATGTTGCGGCCCGTGGACTGGATATCACCACTCTCAGCCATGTGATCAATTTTGATCTACCGCGTTTTGCTGAAGATTATGTACACCGTATCGGTCGTACTGGACGAGCGGGTGCCGCAGGGACAGCGATTTCTTTTGCATTGCCAGATGATTTGCTGCATTTGGAACGGATTGAGCGTTATACTGGTCAACAGGTACCTCAGTACGTTATTCCAGGGCTTGAACCGACTCGTCGGTTGCAACGAAGTCGCAACAATAAGAAAAAGCGTCCATTTCGTGGAAACGATTATGGAGCACGTAAACCGGGTTATGGTAGTGGCCCTAAGCATAAAGGAAGCAGTGGCGGCCACTATCAACAGCCCCCTCCTCATCAGCATAAGCGGCGGCAAAGTCGGATGGCCGGTCAAAAAATGACGACTCCTACCCCTTAGTCAATTGATCAATGTATCAATTATCAAGAAGAGGGGGAAAGGTAGGGGGCAGGCAACGGTTTTTTTTCTTGCCCACCATCTGAGGTTAAATTAAGCAACAGCGAACACGTTAGTACGCCCCTACAGAACCATCATTTTGCTCTGTTTTGTAGGGGCATACCTGTGTGTTTGCCCTTATGTGATGCGGGGTTTTGTAGGGGCTTTACTGCGTGTCTGCCCTTATGTGATGCGGGGTTGGGTTTTGTAGAGGCTTTACTGCGTGTCTGCCCTTATGGTATTGAGGCGGAACCTAGGAAAAAAATAGATAACCTAAATGAAAAGTGAAATCGCCAAAACAGAGTATTTTAGATTAGGTAACATGACACTGCTTTGCCTACTGACTCTTGAAAATGGCTACGAAATTCTAGGCAGTGTGACAAAAACAATAGCGAAAGAAACGGATGAAGAAGAAGCGAGAGGCATGGCTTACCAAAGAGCCATTTATCAGCAAATTGAATTAGAATCGCTACCCGAAACGCGAACGGTAGGTGTGATACCAACTAATCTAAAATAGCAATCAAAGCCCTCTGTTTTTGTGAAGTTCAAAGCTTGTCTTGAATAAAGTTTGAGAATAAAGTTTGATCGTTCTGCAAGAGAAATGATGACAGTAAATAGAACGCTGATTTAACTGATTGTCCTGATTGACGCTGATCAATCAGCAATTAATCATAAATATCAGTGTTAATCAGTCTGATCATGACAATCAGCGTTCTATTAGATTATAAGTACAAACTAACAATACTTAAATTCATTCCGATTTTTCTCCAGAAAGGTAACGACAGGGATTGTATATAATAAAGAATTAGATCGTGGGCCACCCAGTTTAAATCCTTTATTTATATATAAACAATCCTTGTAGTTATACAGCCCTTTCCCAAGTACCGGATTTCCCGCCTGCCTTCTTGATTAATCTGATGTTTTCTAAAGTCATACCACGATCTACAGCCTTGCACATATCATAAATCGTTATCAAAGCGATTTGTACAGCAAACAGGGCTTCCATTTCGACACCCGTTTGTCCAGTTGTTTTAACCGTTGTTTGACAATGCACCGCCTGTTTTTCAGGTAAAGGGGTTAAATCAACACTGATATGCGTCAACATGATCGGATGACAGAGCGGAATCAAGTCACTGGTTTTTTTGGCCGCCATAATACCAGCAATTCGCGCAATACCCAAGACATCCCCTTTTTTATGTTCACCTGCCATGATTAACTCTAAAGTTTGCGGCTGCATTGTAATCAAACCTTCGGCAAGGGCAACGCGATCCGTAGTCGTTTTGGCACCCACGTCTACCATGTGGGCTTCGCCGGCCTGATTAAAGTGGGTGAGTTGAGTCATAGGATTGATATCAATATAAACGCTTCAGTCCGCAAGAGACGCTTCAGTCCGCAAAAGAGATTTCAAGGTCATATTTCATTTCTATTGAGAGAAAGCATCTTTAGCGTCTTTAGCGTCTTTAGCGTCTTTAGCGTTATTTTTTTATTTACACTCAACAACACCCAACTTAGCAATGTCAATTTTACTGTCTCCAGAGCAATTGCTCGCTTGCACAGCAGTATAGAGGTGTGTACCACGCGGCAAGGGGCCGCCTACACACGTTTGAAGCTCCATTGAGAGAACTTGGACATTATTGAGGGTCTTCTCACCAATGGGATCAGAATACGGTGCATAATAGAAAGTGTATCCACGAGCGTAGGGATCGGTTGACCAACAAACCTCTGCTGGATTACAAGCAGGTGTGCCAGCCACTTCTAACACAGGTGTTTGTGGTAAAGGCGTTACGCCTTTTTTACATTTGCCAATATGAAGTGTCGCTTGAGTTGTGGTTGTAAAATCGCAAATCTGAACCAATGTAGACAAATCAGTTGACTTAGCAGGCGCACTAAATGCTGAAACATCAGCCTTGTGTTTGTAAACCGTTTCACCTGTCGAGGTGTCTGCGGTTAATTCAAAATCAGCGCAATCTGCACTGGCACCACCACAAGCCGTAACGGTTAGGTGAGATTTACCCGGTATGTGGGGTATCACTTTCTCTTCTTTACCAATCAACTTGGTTTCAATTGAGAGCACATCATCCTTTTCTGTATAAGAGAAAGCTGAGCGGATACGGTAAGAACAACTGATCAATTCTGCAATCGTATTAAGGATGCTGGTGAGGCTCTTCCTCTCGTCGCGAATATCAGTGATTTCAAAGAAAGCACCACCTGTACCGCTGGCAATCTGGCGTATGGCATCATGATTGGGGCCAATGACATGAGTAACAATACCGGCCTTACGCAGTTGGGGAACTATCCCTTTTAAGGTATTGCCTTCTTTGTTACACTTATGCCCATCATCATGAGGGGGCGCGTCGGTTATGACAATGACAATTTTACCCGCAGCTGGCCGCCATTTTTGATCGGCTACTGCGTGGGCAAGGCCCGCCAATAGAGATTCAGGGCCATCATTACCCCCACTGGCCTCTAAAGACTCAATCCAGCCACGCATTTCCGTATTCTTCTCAGTCAGAACACCACCATTGTAAACCTTGTAAGGGAAATCACCGGGATCACCGCAAGGATCTCCTTCAAAATCCTTATACTCGGTGAGGCCCAAACGATAGTCAATGCCGGCCTTCGCTATCGCATCGGAAAATCCAATGACAGCACTTTGCATTTCCTCAATCTCGCCACCCATAGAACCGGTGGTGTCAAAAACAAAAACGACATCATTTTGTCGGCCTTCCGAGCTACAATCAAGATACTCACTGATCGTTGAACAATCTGCTTGAGCCCAAGCCATGTTCCAACTACTGGCTAACAATGTGCAGCCTACAACGGCTGTTATGCGAAATGCCGAGGAAAGGCGGTTTTTCATTTTCATGGTTGTTAAATACCTCGTAATAAGGTTTAGTTCAATGAACAATCATCAATTATCAATCATAACTGCGTACAAAAAATGTAGCACGGCAAAACATTTTTCATCAGTTCATTTTTCATTTTGAATCATGAATTGCCTGAATAAGATGTATTCATTAATATATAGTCTATTTATTTTAAAAAATCAACATATATAATCTATTCAAGATAACGCAAGAGACGCAAAAGACGCAAAAGACGCAAGAGACGCAAGATTTCTCTTGAAGACGATCATCGAAAGCGTCTTTAGCGTTTAGCTCAATTTAAAATAAGCCAATCGAAAAATGCTTTCGAGGTTCAAGTTTTTGCGCGCAAAAACTTGAACCTCGAATATCAAATCTAATTTATAATGACATTCAAAATACCTAGTGCAGGATCGCTCCAATCCTAAGACCACCTAGCCTGCCTAAAAAGGGGCAACCACAAGGGTTGCCCCTACGAACGGTTTGTAGGGGCAATCCCTTGTGGTTACCCTGGTTTTTCAATGGTATTGAAACTGGAGCGATCCTGCACTAGGCTATTCGTCATAATAGTCAAAAAATCATAATATGTGGTAAGATTCATTGCATTTAGTAATTAATATACATTCCCATTAGATCAAAAATTGATTGGAGTCCAAGATTTATCTTGGACATTTACCCTTTTAGGTATCGAGAAGCCATTGTGAGCAACTATAAAGAAACTTTAAATTTGCCTAAAACGCATTTTCCCATGCGGGGCAATTTGCCCCAGCGTGAGCCAGAATTCCTCAAAAAGTGGCAAGATTTAGAGTTATATCAACGACTTAGACAAGAACGACAAAACCAACCCACTTTTATTTTGCACGACGGGCCGCCTTATGCCAATGGTGATATCCATATCGGCCATGCCGTCAATAAAATTCTCAAAGACATTATTGTTAAATCCCGGACTTTAAGCGGTTTTAACGCCCCTTATGTACCCGGCTGGGATTGCCATGGCTTGCCCATTGAGTTAGAAGTTGAGAAAAAACGAGGCAAATCAGGCAAATCCCACGCTACTGGCGATGTAGATGTCCGCAAATTTCGCGATGCTTGTCGTGAGTACGCCACACGACAAATAAACAGACAACGCGCTGATTTTAAAAGATTAGGTGTTATCGGCGACTGGGATAACCCCTATTTAACCATGGATTATCACACCGAGGCCAATATTATCCGAGCATTAGCCCGGATTATTGCCGCTGGACATTTGAATAAAGGCTTTAAGCCTGTGCATTGGTGTACTGATTGTGGTTCTGCCTTAGCAGAGGCCGAAGTGGAATACGAAGAGAAACAATCTATCGCGATTGATGTACGCTTTCGCCTCGTCAACGACGAAACATTGTTAACGCGCTGTCATCATGCCCCAGAACGGCTCGGTTCAGGGCCCTTATCAGTCGTCATTTGGACTACAACACCTTGGACTTTACCCGCTAATCAAGCAGTCGCACTGCATCCAGAATTAGAGTATGCCATCGTGCAATGTGATGAGGGCCAATATGGGCCTGAACGTCTCATTGTCGCCGAAGCCTTACTCAAAGATACCCTGTTTCGTTATGGCATAGAACATTATCATGTCGTAGCCTATTGCCAAGGGCAAGATTTAGAACATCTACAGTTGCAACATCCGTTTTATGATCGTCAAGTCCCCATTATTTTAGGCCAACATGTCACCACTGAAGCGGGAACCGGTGCCGTACATACCGCACCTGGACATGGCCAAGATGACTATGTCGTCGGCCAGCGTTATGGTTTGCCCATTGATAATCCCGTAGATGGAAAAGGGAAATTTTTACCTGAAACGCCATTATTTGGCGGTGAACATGTTTTCACAGCGAATGAACATGTCGTAGAAGTGCTGAAAGCACGCGGCAATCTCGTACATGAGGCACGCATTCGTCATAGTTATCCACACTGTTGGCGGCATAAAACCCCTATTATTTTTAGGGCTACGCCACAATGGTTTATCAGCTTGGATCAACAGGGCCTACGTCAACAGGCTTTAGAAGCCATCAAAACCGTCACTTGGATACCAGATTGGGGACAACAACGCATTGAAGGCATGATTGAAACCCGCCCCGACTGGTGTATCTCACGACAACGTAATTGGGGCGTACCCATACCCTTATTTGTGCATCAAACCACAGGCGAATTGCATCCACGCACTCAAGAATTGATTGAAGCCGTTGCACAACGAGTAGAACAAAACGGCGTTGATGCCTGGTTTGAACTTGAACCCACTGAATTGCTAGGCGATGAAGCCGCTCAGTATGATAAAGTGACAGATACGCTAGATGTATGGTTTGATTCCGGAGTCACGCACACCACCGTTTTGGAAAATCAACTTCAACAGCGCGTACCAGCTGATCTCTATTTAGAAGGTTCTGATCAACATCGTGGCTGGTTTCAATCATCCTTATTGACTTCCATTGCCATGCGTGACGGTGTACCGCCTTACAAAGGCGTACTGACACACGGTTTCACCGTAGATGCCAAAGGCGACAAAATGTCTAAATCCAAAGGCAATGTCATCGCGCCGCAAAAAGTGATCAAGAGCTTGGGAGCCGATGTATTGCGCTTATGGGTTGCCGCAGCCGATTATAGTGGCGAACTGCGTGTTTCTGATGAAATTTTAAAACGGATTGCAGAAGCCTATCGCCGATTACGCAATACCGCCCGATTTTTATTAGCCAATCTGCACGGCTTTAATCCCGAAACAGACTGTGTCGCGCCTTCAGACATGTTAGCCCTTGATCGTTGGGCCGTTGATCGCGCCTATCGCTTACAAGAAGAGATTATCAAAGCCTACGACGAGTATTCGTTTCACTTGATTTATCAAAAAATCCATTATTTTTGCACAGTAGACATGGGCAGCTTATACCTTGACATCATCAAAGATCGTCAATATACCTGCCAAACGAATAGCCTCGCACGACGCTCAGCACAAACCGCCTTATATCACATTGTTGAAGCCCTAGTGCGTTGGCTTGCCCCGATTCTCAGTTTTACCGCCGAAGATATTTGGCAACATAAGCCAGGGCAACGCAGTGATTCCGTGTTATTGGAAACCTGGTATGACGGCTTATTTCAACTCCCAGACAGTGCCGAAAAAAATACAGCCTTTTGGGAAAAAATCTTTGCAGTACGCGAATCCGTCAACAAAGCACTGGAAAAACTGCGTACTTCAGAAGCCATCGGCTCCTCTTTAGATGCCGAAGTTGATCTGTATTGTGATGACACACTCTATACTCAATTGACGCATTTGGGTGATGAATTACGTTTTGTCTTTATCACATCCTACGCACGAGTTCATCCTACGAATGCTAAACCAGCAGAAGCGGTAGAAAGCGAACACGGTTTTTGGCTTCAAGTCAAACCCTCCGAGCATTCTAAATGTGTACGCTGCTGGCATCACCGTGAAGATGTCGGAACGCATTCTAATCACCCCGAACTCTGTGGGCGTTGTATCGAAAATGTCGAAGGGGATGGTGAATTGCGCCGTTATGCCTAATCAAACTTCAAACCCCCCCGTAACGGGGAAACATAACAAAACTGGTGAAAACCCCTCACCCTCGCCAAGCCCAGAAAAAAGTATTCTAATATGGTTATGGTTATCACTTATCGTCATCGTACTAGATCAAATCACCAAAGTGTGGGTGAGTGCAACCTTAGTATTAAATGAAGTCGTCACCGTGCTACCCTTTTTTGATTTAAGACTCTTGCACAACCCCGGAGCCGCATGGAGCATTCTAGCAACGGCCGGTGGCTGGCAACGCTGGTTCCTAGCCGGATTAGCCCTAATCGTCAGTGGAATCATAATCATTTGGCTAAGCCGCCTCAAACCTCAACAACGTTGGTTAGCTTGTGCCCTCGCCTTGATACTAGGCGGTGCTATCGGTAACGTCATCGATAGAATAATCTATGGCTATGTTGTTGATTTTATAGATATATATTATCAACAATGGCACTGGCCAGCATTTAATATTGCAGACAGTGCCATCAGTGTAGGAGCCGTCATGTTATTGATAGACGCATTATGGATGCAAGAGGAAAAAGGGAAAGGATAAAGGGTAGGATATACTCAGCACGGGAATAAACTTAACTTTTGGCAACCCCAGGTTGCCACCTGGGGCTATTCACATTTTCAGGCTAAAATTTCGCTCCGCGAAATTTTAGCCTGAAAACCCCTACGGGGTTGTGCTTTTTAATCTTTTTCTGATCGATTTGCCTTTGTACTTTATGCCATCGGGAATGCTTTTAAAAGTTTAAATTGTGCCCGCGTGCAGTATAGAACGCTTGTCTTGTTTTTCGTACCCACTTTATCTTAGGCCTATCCAAAAAATAAATTATCCCAGTCGGTTTTTGTAGGGTGGGTAACGGGTTTTTGTTGCCCACCATTCCCCTAAGTAGGTACGCAAAAGTTTATTAACATTTTGTAGCGAAGGCTGGTGGGCGGGTGCGATTAAAAGTGCATGGCTTTTTTTTTTTTTAATAAAAGCTTAAAAAGCACAACCCCGAAGGGGTTGAATGTGAATAGCCCCAGGTGGAACCTGGGGTGAATAGCCATGCCGTTTTAATCACACCCCTGGTGGGCAGCAAAAACACGCTACCCACCATTTCACGCGCTTTGTTTCGCGGAGCGAAACTTTAGCGTGAGCCGAAGGCCAGCGAAGCTAAATACAGAAAATCTTAAAAGATTTATGCGTACCTACTTACGTTAATCCGCTGTACTTAACAACCAATGAAAGTGAGTCATATATGAGTCAAGAAACCGTCACAATGACAGACAACAGGACAGGAAAAACCATCGTATGTCCGATCCTAACCGGAACGCATGGCCCCCCCGTTGTTGATTGCCACGGGCTCTATAGCGAATTAGGCATGTTTACTTTTGATCCGGCTTATGTCACCACAGCCAGTTGTGAAAGTACCATCACCTTTGTTGATGGTGAAAACGGCATATTATTGTATCGCGGTTACCCCATTGATCAACTCGCTGAAAAAAGCAGCTATCTCGAAGTGTGTTATTTATTGTTATACGGAGAATTACCCACAACCGAACAAATGGATCATTTCACCGCGAATATCCACCAACACACTTTGTTAAATGAAGGATTACAACGTTTTTATAATGGTTTCAGACATAGTGCCCATCCAATGTCTATGCTAGTCGGTGTCGTCGGAGCCTTATCAAGTTACTACTATGATGCGATGGATATTCAAAACCCTGAACATCGTAATAGAAGTGCCTTACGTCTGATCGCCAAACTGCCTACGATTGCGGCCAATAGTTATAACTATCTGATGGGTCATCCTTATGTTTATCCACGCAATGACTTAGGTTATGTTGAGAATCTCATGCAAATGATGTTCGCCGTACCGACACAACCTTATGAGTTTAATGAAACGGCAATCAAAGCGTTGGAAGTCGTATTAATCCTACATGCTGATCACGAACAAAATGCCAGTACATCAACAATACGCTTAGCAGGAAGTTCACAAGCTCATCCTTTTTCCTGCGTAGCAGGAGGGATTGCAACCCTGTGGGGGCCGGCACATGGTGGAGCCAATGAAGCCGTCATTCGGATGTTACAACAAATTGAGCATCCGAAAAACATTCCTGACTATATCGCCCGGTTTAAAGATAAAAAAAGCAACCTGCGGCTAATGGGTTTTGGACATCGTGTTTATAAAAACTATGATCCTCGTGCCAAGATTATTCGGGAAATTTGCCATCAACTGCTGAAGGAATTAGATGCACAACAGCAGCCCTTGTTTGAAATTGCCATGGAGTTAGAGCGGATTGCGCTTTCAGACGAGTATTTTATAGAGCGCAAACTCTATCCCAATGTGGATTTTTATTCAGGCATTATTCTCAGAACCTTGGGTATACCCCTGAATATGTTTACAGTCATATTTGCGGTAGCCCGTACCGTCGGTTGGGTTTCGCAATGGATGGAAATGATGAACGAACCGCAACTGAGAATAGCGCGGCCGCGCCAATTGTATACCGGTGCCGCAGAGCGGGATTACGTACCGATGGCAGAACGCTAGGGTTCGTAGGGGCAATCCCTTGTGGTTGCCCTTCATGCCAGTCAAGTCTATCGCATCCAAAATAATGCCGCAATCAAAAACAACAAACTACCCGAAAATAGAACTGAGGCTATCACAATCGTTAAAATCCAGCACATCAAAAGAAATTTTCTTGATGCCTTTATTTGGCGCTTATCAATCAGAACGTCGTTCTGAACAACTGATAACAGAAATAGTTAAGAGCCGATTATTTAAGCGAGAGCGAGAAACAATAACTACAAGGATTGTATATAAGAAAGGATTGGATTGTGGCAAATTGAAATTCCAAATCCTTTTTTTAAACTAAACAAACCCACTTAATCCTTTGCAAACGGATTGTAATTGGAGTCTCAAAAAATACCCAAAAAAACAGAAAGGTGCCCGTTTTTAAAATCCTTTCTTATATACAATCCTTGTAGTTCTTCCTTTATTTGGGAATACGCCCTAGGTGGATGATTAAGCAACAACCATAAAGAGATTGCTTATGTATAAATTAGATATAACTAATGATGCCTTGAATTTCACTAAAGGCCTCCCCCCAAAACAGTTCAAACAGATTTTTACGGCTATTATGGATTTGCTAAAAAATCCAAGGCCTTATGATTCATCCAAACTTAAAGGATATCCTGATTTATATAGAAAAGATGTGGGTGAGTATCGTATCATTTATAAATTTGATGATGAAACTGTCTATGTTTTATTAATTGGTAAACGTAATGACGATGACGTTTACAAACGATTAACACGAAAAGGAACTTGAATCATCAATTAGCGACGTGGAGAATCATAAATGAATATCAATGTCACAGAACTTGAAAACCGAGTTGGACAATATATACAGGCTGTTGTTACGGAACATATTGTCATAGAAAAAACGGGCAATCCAATAGCAGTCATCATGTCATACACAGATTATGAACGATTGAACAAGTTTGAAGAGGCTTTTTGGGCCTCAAAAGCAATTGAGGCAGAAAAAAGTGGCTATTTAGGCGACAAAAGTTTGAGTGAACTGATGAAAATTAAAACATTGAAAGACAGTCAATAGTCATTAATCACTTTGACATCCTCATAAATTTGAGTCAATACTAGAAGTTAGAACTGAGGCTATCACAATCGTTAAAATCCAACGCATCAAAAGAAATTTCCTTGATAAGTTTATTTGGCGCATTTTGAAAAAATATCAGACACCAATATTTGTATTTTTTATTTAAAAGGGCTTTATCAATTAGCAGATGAAAATTGAACAGATTGGTTTAAGTAATTATGTTATATCAGAAATAACAATCACAAAATCGAATGGTTTGATTATGGTAACTCACGATACGACTCATTTTAAGCGGTTACAGGGCATTAAATTAGAAGACTGGACTTACTTAAAGCCCCTCCAAAATAATGTTTAAACATCTTGTTATTTATAAGTTTGATTCTTGACGCTTGACAATATTATTTTATGATTCTATGCTTTCCTTTATATGTCAAAAGTACAAATTAGTATATTAGAAAATTCTAAATCAAAGAATTGATGACTGAGGCAGCTTCAATTTTCGTTCCAAATTTATTTTGCGAAGGTATTTTCGTTCCAAATTTATTTTGCGAAGGTATTTTCGTTCCAAATTTATTTTGCGAAGGTATTTTCGTTCCAAATTTATTTTGCGAAGGTATT
>Ga0164315_10001154_pt1 | contig 19692 bp, 17 predicted proteins | sample GuaBasSedimGuay6_FD_113737 | JGI IMG/M metagenome (GOLD analysis project Ga0164315, IMG submission 113737) | Subseafloor sediment microbial communities from Guaymas Basin, Gulf of California, Mexico - Guay6, Core 4569-2, 0-3 cm | ecosystem: Environmental > Aquatic > Marine > Hydrothermal vents... | reverse complement strand
TGAACCTCTCCAATATTGGAAATAAAATTTCTTACGACCCCAGCAATACCAAAAAAGATTTTATCCCTACCAACCTCAGGATGGGCCCGCGCCTGACATTGTTCTTTGACGAATACAATAAAATGACCTTCAATATCGACATCAATAAATTACAGGTTCCTACACCGCCGATTTACTATTCCAAAGGCGACACCATGTCTAATGGTTCAATATCGGTAGGAGGAAATGACCCGAGTAATATTGAAGCGGGAATGGACCCCAATGTTCCTGTTATCAGGGGAATGATTCAATCGTGGCATGATGCACCGGGTGGTTTTAGCGAAGAACTGAGAGAGTTTAACTACGCGATAGGAATCGAATATTGGTATAATGATGTTTTCGCTTTGCGCGGAGGTTTCTTTTATGAGGACAAATACAAAGGTGGCCGCCAGTATGCCACATTAGGTGTCGGGCTCAGGTACAACGCTTTTGGCCTCGACTTCTCTTATTTGATTCCGGTTAGTTCAAGTCAAAATCCATTACAAAACACCCTGCGTTTTAGCCTGTTGTTTAACTTTGGAAATGTTACCAAAGCAATCGATCCCCAGGGATAATGAACCCGTTTAGAGTTGGTTTTGGTTACGATGCCCATCAATTGGTTCCCGGCAGAAAATTAGTAGTCGGGGGCGTTTCCATTCCACATACCAAAGGTGCACTTGGCCATTCTGATGCCGATGTACTGTTACATGCTATTGCCGATGCCCTGCTCGGTGCTACTGCCCTGGGAGATATTGGCACTCATTTTCCTGATACAGATTCCAGTTTCAAAAATATGGATAGCAAAATAATTGTCAAACAGGTTTTGACATTGCTGAAAGAGAACAATTATTCAGTCGGGAATATTGATACGACTATTATTCTTCAACAACCAAAAATAAGCGCTTTCATCCCTGAGATGAGAAAACAAATTGCCCGTATTCTTGAAATTGACGAATCCGACGTTTCTGTAAAAGCAACAACCACAGAACATATGGGATTTGTAGGACGTGAAGAGGGAATTGCAGCTTATGCGGTTGTGATGGTAGAAAGAAGGAAATAGGGGGAATAAAGGGAATATGGTGTAAGGGGAATATGGTCTAGTGTCAAGTCAAGCTTTAAATGTCTAGTAAACCTGTCAGGTTTATGTTATTAAAAAGTTGACTATTAACAATTTAAAATATATATGATTAAAATAAACCTGACAGGTTTCACTTGACTTAACACTAGGGGGAATAGGGGTCGCATTTTTATTCAATCATTTTCACATTTACACATTCCCGCATTCACACATTTACGCATTCACACATTTACGCATTCACACATTTACGCATTCACGCATTTAATTATTACTGTAGGCATTGAAAATAATCCGAACTTCAATCTCGTTGTCAAATCCCTCAAAAGCAGGCAATTGCAATTCATCGTTGTATAATTTTGCCTGGAAGGAGAAAATCCGGTAATTTGTTGAACCCGATCCCGGCCGGGTAATGGTCATCTGAAAAGCAAAGGTTTCTTCCAGTCTGAGTTCTTCACAAATTAATTGTAGTTCTACCGGATACGTCTGACTGATATTTAATTGGTTAATAATATCAGTAATTGGCAAAATCCCTTTAAAAAGATATTCCCATTCCTCTTCTTCCAGAGGTGTTTCGTGAAACTCAGGATGAACAGTCGAGTGAAAATCCGTATTCTTCAAACGAACAATAAAATCACCATTCCGGTAATCCAGTAAAGTCGTGATATCTTTGTTTTCCCATTGATAATTTTCGCCTTCCTTAAACGCATTGATTTTTAAGGCAGCTTTAAATGTTTGGTAACGGGTTTCTTGTGCCAGGCTTAAATTTACTGCAAAAATGATGGTTACTAATGTGATTATGGTTTTCATGGGGTTGGTTTTTTCAGTATATTTTCCTCCGTAAAAATAAGGGTTTTTATCCAATTCAAATATCAGATTCTAACTATTCAGCACTCAAGAAGACAATCCTCACTCCTCAAAAAAGGGATCGCTGAAATTAATCAGGTATAATTTTTCAGTTGATCGGGTTAGGGCTGTATAAAGCCAGCGCAGGTATTCGGTGTTTATCATTTCATCGTTCAGGTAGCCCTGATCAACAATTACGAGTGGCCATTGTCCGCCCTGCGTTTTATGGCAAGTGAGGGCGTAACCGAATTTAACATGCAGCGCGTTCAAATAGGGATTTTTCCGCATCTTGTTCTTCCGGCCTGATTTCGAGGGAATATCAAAATAATCCTCTTCCACATTATTAAAAAGTGTTCTGTAATCCTGGCTGGACAAACCTGGTCCTTCCGCCGTGAGCGTACTCAATAATAGTTTAACGCTTAGAGCTTTTTCCTCCGGATAATCAAGCAAACGGATGTCGGCATCAGCAAATTGAAAACCGTACATTTCCTCGATTTTTGTAATCCTCAACACCGTCAGCATATCGCCATTGGCAATAAAACCTGCTTTGGATTTCGCATCAAGCCAGTAATAATTATTCTTGACAACCATTAACGCATCACCTCCTTCCAGCATCGATTCGCGCTGTAAAATATGCTCCCTTATTTGTTGGTTAAACAAATTTGCCCGTTTGTTTGAACGGCAAACCAGTACCGCTTCTTCAGCATCATTGTTCATAAAAGTCTGCTGCAACAATTCTTCAAATTCGTAACCATCATTTATACGGATAATATCTGATTTAAAACGGGAAATTTGAAAAAACGGTGGAGTACTGTTTTGCAGGGCTATTTTCTCCCGCAAACGGGTAGCCGAATGAAGAATCCCCGAGTCTTCAGATTGCCGCATTACTTCCGTCATTTCAAAATCATAAGCCGTTACTGAAAATGCACTGCGGATGTATTCTATTTCGAGGGCAGGGCTCAATTGTAGTCCAACCGGTGGCAATTGCGCCGTATCACCCACCAGCACCATTTTGTTATTGGTGTTTGAAAATACATATGCCATTAAATCGTCGAGGAGGCTTCTCGCCGAAAAAAAGCTTTCATTCTGGCGGCTTTCATCATTGATCATGGAAGCCTCATCGATAATAAAGACTGTATTTTTAGATGGATTGGGTGCAAGCAACATTCTGTTCGAGCCCTCATTTGTAGTAAATATCTGGTAAATGCGTCGGTGAATAGTACTGGCCTGAAAACCGGTGTATTGCGACAATACTTTGGCTGCTCTTCCGGTAGGCGCCAGTAAAACAAATTGTTTTTTTTCGGCTGCCAAATAATTTACATAAGCGCTTATCAGGCTGGTTTTCCCGGTTCCGGCATAACCTTTTAAAATATATACAGGGGAAGGTTTTTTACTCAACTCAAAAGCAGAAAGATGACTAATCGCCTTGCCCTGATCTTCGGTTGGCAGGTAATTAAAATGAGTTAAAAGGGCTTTTTGAACCGCCTTTTGTTGCATCATCTTTGACTTTTTAGTTTAATGTTTTGCGCTTTGAATTTTGAATTTCCTAGAACGGATATCCGATACCAAAGTTCAGTCTGAAATCAGAAAACTTCAGGTATTCGAAACGCCACTTTTTGCCCGTTAATGCCGGGTCTCTCAACGGAATCGCTGCATCTATCCTAAAGATGAAGAACTGAAAATCAAAACGAAAACCAATACCCGCATCCACGGCCAATTGTTTATAAAAAGTATCAAGCTTAAACTGTCCCCCGACAAAAGTAATGGTGTCGTTATTGAAGGTCCAGATATTTCCCACATCTGCAAACAGCGCTCCTTTGAAAAATTTATAAATTGGAAAACGGTATTCTGCATTTGCTACAATTTGAATATCGCCAATACGCTCGTAATCTGATCCACCTGAATATTCCCCCGGACCAAGCATCCGGTATTCCCATCCCCTCATGTCGTTGGCACCACCACCATAATAACCTTTTTCATAGGGTACTTCATTGGAATTTCCGTATGGGATGGCAACCCCCATCACCAACCTGAATACCAAACTGTTTGTTTTTTCTCTCAAATAATAGTAATGACGGTAGTCAAAATTCAACCTTAAATACTGGGCATAACGGACACCTAAAAATTCGTAAAACCCTTCATCAGATTTATTTGAATTGGCCAAAACATCGATGCCGTAAAGCAAATTACCGGAAGACTCCAAGTTTACCCTCAGATAATCAAAATGCTCGAGGGCCATCATGTTTTGGTTATTAAAAATCATACTGTATTTCAGTCCAAAGATCATGTGGTCAGAATACTGTTCAACTAACCTCCTGTTTTGTTCCTCTTCCAGTATCTCTTCAAATTCGGGAGTTGGATTCACATTCACATAATTCAAATTAATCGGGACGAGAATATGTTTGATGAGCGGGTTCTGATTCCAGGTATAACCGATGTCGAGGTTAAAAATATTTCTGGAATAATAAGGCCTGTTTTGAAAGCTGTAACCAAAAGAAAGGTTCGTTTGCGGAGCATACCGTTGGTTGAAGCGTTCAAGTCTAATCGGAAAAAGAAAACGGGGGAAAAACAGTGTGCCATCAATTCCGGCTTCAAACGTATTGAAGATGCCTGTTCCGGAGCTCCCCCCCTCAATTTCACTAATGGTTTGTGCTTCAAAGCCTCCCTTCAGGCGAACGCGAAGCACATCGGCCTTGTGAAAAATATTTTTATTGAGCCAGACCAAATTACCCCTGATGCCAAGGTCGCCACTTGAGTTGGTTCCTTCCATCTCGGCACTAAAAGTATTGAGTTTGGCATGTTGAATCTGGATGCGCGAATTCAAATATTTCTCTTTCGACAGCGGGCTGTTTCCGGCATTTGTTGTATCGAAACTGACTGTTGCTGTACGGATAATCCGGTAATTAAAAAGCCGACGGTAAGTATTTTGTAAATCAGTAGCCGAATAGGGTTCTCCTGATTTAATTTTAATACTGGAATTAAAGGCTTTGGCTTTTATCTTCATTTTATCGTGGTATAAAAACCAATAGTGATAATCTGTGGTGTCGGGCCAAAAGTGGATGATATGAGGCAAAGTATCGTAAGTAGAATCATATTGTGGATCAAAGTTCTCAATGACATCAACCCTCTTGATAAAATACCTGTCATGGTCTTTATCAGTATGTGTTGTGGGATCAGCAGCATTTACAGTTTTAACATTGTTGATTTTTAAAATTACGGTCATTTTGTGGTCATTAAAACTGCTGTCAATCACGTACTGAATGTAGTTTCGGTTGAAATAATAATAACCTAGATCGCGGAGTTGTGCAGTAATGCGGTCGCGCTCATCGTCAAAAGTGTAGGCATTGTAAATATCCCCTTCGTTTATCAGGCTCTTGTCTAATTTACTGAAAACAAATCCCTTAAGCAGTGTATCAGGAATATCGTAGCTTAATTCTGAAATCCGGTAAGGTGTAGCAGGAATAATTTCGTAATGCACATTAACAGTTTTATCGCCAAAAGCAGCAGTATATTGTACATCAGAATTAAAGAAACCAATATTATTCAGATATTGTTTTAGCCGATAACTGATTTTTTCAGCATCTTGTTCCATGTAAAATACCGGCGGCTCACCAAAGTTCCTGGTCATCCATTTATTGAATTTTTTTTCACGGGAATGGTGCTTATAATAAATCCCCAATTGTGAACGGATACCAAGAATTTTTTTGTTGGGAACAGGTTTTAAAAAAGAACGGAGCGTAGAATGATCAATCTCCGGCGTTTTTTCACTGAGGGTAATTTTATACTTATTGATTAGTACTTCATCGTCCTTCATATACTTCTTTACTGCACAGCCACTAAACAGGCTGGCAAAAAGCAGAAGCAGAAAACTTATTATTAAATATTTGTTATTCAAGAGGAATACAATTGTAATGCAAATTTAAGAAAAGAGGGATAGGAAGAGGAGGTGAAGGGTAATTGGGAAAATTGGGGAAATAGGGGTTGATAGGGAAATAAGAGTTATAGGGGGTAATAGAGGTGTAGGGAAATAAGGGTTATATGTTTATAAGGCTATGGTGTATATTTAAAAAATGAATTAACAAAATAAATAATAATTTTACCCTAAAATCTGTAAACAAAATTTTAGGACGAGTCAGATGTCTTGTCCTGAAATAGGTTGATACAAAAATGGAATCGGCAGACAAGCCTTATTTCCCTTACACCCTTATCCCCCCTATTTCCCTATTTCCTATATTCCCCCGATAACACTTCCCTAAATCACATTGACTTCCATTTCCAAATCAACACCAAATTTCTCTTTTACACTTTTTTGAATGGAAGTGGCCAATTCCAGCATTTCTTTGCCTTTGGCTTTTCCGAAATTAACCAAAACAAGGGCCTGTTTTTCGTACACACCTGCATCACCAATACGTTTCCCTTTCCATCCACACTGCTCTATCAGCCATCCTGCTGCAAGCTTGAACTTATTATCCGGTAATTTATAGGCGGGCATGTCGGCAAATTGTTTCCTCAGCAATTCAAGCTTTGAAATATTAACAACAGGATTTTTAAAAAAACTACCTGCATTTTTCAATTCTTCCGGTTCAGGAAGTTTAGAACGCCGAATCGTTTTGATCAATTCACTGAATTGTTTAAGGTCTATTTTAGAAGGATCAACATCTGCAAAAGCTTCTTTTAAAGGACCGTATTCCAAATGAAAGTTTGGGACTTTACTTAATTGAAAGGTGACGTTCAAAATAAAATACCTGCCCTTATGTTGCTGTTTGAAAATACTGCTGCGATAAGCAAATTCACATGCATTGTTATCGAAGTGAACGACTTTTCCGCTTGTCAGGTCAAATGCTTCCAGACTTTGCATCACATCTTTTAGTTCAATCCCATAAGCACCAATATTTTGCACTGGTGCCGCACCAACAGTACCGGGAATCAAGCTCAGATTTTCCAATCCATACCAAGTATTCTCTACTGTAAAATCAACCAAAGAAGTCCAAAATTCACCCCCGTTTACCTGCAAGATAATATGCTGCTCCGTTTCTGATAGCACTTTTATTCCACGCATTTGATTAAGCAGTACCAGTCCTTCAAAATGGTCAGTAAATAAAATATTACTGCCTTCCCCAAGAATAAGGATCTGTTGATTTCGTAAATGCCCGTCATCAAACAATTCATGCAAATCGTTTACCGAAGTAATCACCGCTGCCTGTCTGGTTTCCACCTCAATTCCAAATGTATTGAAGGGTTTTAAACAGAAATCTTTTTTTATTAACATTATGAGTCAAAGATACAAAATACGGGCAATAATTTCGTCAGCTAACTGTTGTTCTAAAAAGTCTGCTTATTATTTACAATTTTACCATTGCAAAAGAAAGTCATTGTTTCGGTAATTAACGACCTGGTTACCGACCAGCGCGTTAACAGAAGCTGTCAAAGCCTTACTAAAATGGGATTTGACGTTTTGTTGGTTGGACGAAAACTCCCCCAAAGTTTGCAAATGGATAACAGGCCTTATCGCAGTCACCGCATGAGATTGGTATTTACAAAAGGAGCTTTTTTTTATGCAGAATTTAACCTCCGGCTTTTCTTCTTCCTGTTATTTCGTAAAGCCGATTTACTGCTTGCCAACGACTTGGATACACTCTTGCCAAACTATCTTATATCGAAAATTAAAAGAAGCGGTTTGGTTTACGACAGCCATGAATATTTTACAGAAGTACCCGAACTGGTCAATCGAAAAAAAGTCCAAAAAATCTGGAAAACCATCGAAGGCAATATTTTTCCAAAACTAAAAGATGTAATTACGGTTAATGATTCCATTGCTGAACTTTACGAGAAAGAATACGGAATCAGACCCGTAGTAATACGCAATGTTCCGCTAATACGAACCGGAAAAATAAAACCGGCAAACCGGAAAAATCTCGGGATTCCTGAATCGAAAAAAATACTCATCCTTCAGGGTTCCGGCATCAACATTCAACGTGGTGCGGAAGAAATGGTTGAAGCCATGCAATATGTTGACGGTGCTATTTTACTGATTGTTGGTGGAGGGGATGTAATTGGTCACTTAAAAGAAATTGTCAGAGAAAAATCGCTCGAAGAAAAAGTAATCTTCAAAGAACGGCAGACTTACGACAAACTGATGCAGTATACCGCCCTTGCCGATTTGGGATTAACACTTGATAAAGATACTAACCTGAATTACCGTTACAGCTTACCCAATAAGCTTTTCGATTACATCCAGGCCGGCATTCCTGTTCTGGCTTCCCGCCTGCCCGAATTAGAAAAGATAATCACTACCTACGATATTGGCGATTTTATTCCTGACCATAAACCGCAGCACATTGCACAAAAAATCAGCGAAATACTTAGCAACCAATCGTTAATGGCGAAGTGGAAAAAAAACCTTAATTTCGCCGCCTCCCAATTAAATTGGGAGAAAGAAGAAAAAATACTACAAAGTATTTATAGCAAATATGCCTGAACAGCACTTACATATCGTGTCATTCGACATTCCGTTCCCGGCTAATTACGGTGGCGTAATCGATGTTTTTTACAAAGCCGAAGCATTGGCAAAAAAGGGTGTAAAAGTACATTTGCATTGTTTCGAATACAATAGGGAACATTCTAAAGAATTGGAGAAACTGTTTTATAGCGTGCATTATTATAAGCGCGATATCTCCAAAAAACAATTATTCAAAAGCATCCCATACATTGTTAGTTCGCGGTTTTCAGAAGCACTTGTTCAAAATCTTTTAAAAGACGATTACCCTATTTTACTGGAAGGTCTACATACCAGCGGTCTGCTTGACGAACCACGTTTGAACGGCAGAAAACGCATCGTAAGAACACACAATATTGAACACGAATATTATCAGAACCTGGCAAAAGTTGAAACCGATCTGTTTAAAAAGTATTATTTCTATAACGAATCGGCCAAACTAAAGCGCTACGAGAAAATTCTGGAAAAATCAGATTTACTACTTTCCATTTCGAAAAACGATGAGGAATATTTTTCTTCACATTTTAAAAATGTAAAATTTATACCGGCATTTCATCCTTTCAAAAAAGTTGATAGTAAACTTGGGAAAGGGGATTATGTTTTATACCACGGTAATCTATCTGTTCCTGAAAATTCAAATGCTGCCAAATACTTGGTGAACAACGTTTTTAACGATCTTGATATTCCTTTAAAAGTAGCCGGGCTGAATCCGCCAGCGCAATTGCGCAATTTGTTTAACAACGGAAAGAATATTGAATTGATTCCCAATCCTGATGACGATACCCTGAACGAGTTGATTAAAAATGCCCACATCAACATCTCGGTAACCGCGCAAAGAACAGGCCTGAAATTAAAACTACTGAACACTTTATACAACGGACGCTTTTGCCTTGTGAACGATAAAATGCTGAGTGGCAGCAAACTGGATGATTTATGCGTGATTGCTAATGACCAGTGGAAGATGAAACGAGAGATTAAATCCTTGTTTACGCAAGAATTTACGACGGAAAAAATTGAAGACCGGGAAGAAAAACTGGGCACCATTTACAACAACGGCCACAATGTGGAACAGTTAATCGATCTTGTTTGCTGATTGCAAAATACTCCCCTCCTCACATTTTACAACCTGTCCCGGAAATTTATGAATTAAATTGTAGTTGTGCGTTGCCATGATAACAGTTTTTCCCGATTCGCTGATTCGTAATAACAGTTTTACAATTTCATTAGATGTTTCAGGATCAAGATTTCCTGTCGGTTCATCGGCAAGAATAACATCCGGCTGATTCAGCAAAGCACGGGCAATAGCCGCTTTTTGTTGCTCACCGCCAGAAAGTTGATGGGGCATCACTTTCAGTTTAGAAATCAATCCTACTGCATCAAGCACGGTCAATATCCGTTTATTTATTTCTGCTTTGTCTTTCCATCCGGTTGCCTTGAGCACGAACTTCATGTTCTCTTCAACTGAACGATCAGCCAATAATTGGAAATCCTGAAAAACAATCCCCATCTTTCTGCGCAAATAAGGAATTTCTTTTCTTTTGATACTTTTCAGATTATATCCACAAGCTACGGCCGTTCCGGTCTCGAGAGGTAAATCTGCATAAATCAATTTCAAAAGGCTGGATTTCCCACTTCCGGTTTTTCCAATTAAGTAAACAAAATCTCCCTGTTTTACAGTCAGATCAACATTGGCCAAAACCAATTTATTTTTTTGGAAAACAGAAACGCCTTGCAGATGAATGATTGTTTCGTTGCTCACTTTTATTCTTTAAGGCAAAAATAGGAAAAAGAAGTAGTGTTGAAATTTGAGATAAGGAAGGTAATGCAATAGCTCAAACATCTCTACCTATTTCAACACTGAAGATATTAAGCATGAACATATTTGATGTTATTGAATTAACAATAAATTTTTTATATTTGTGCTTATTTTTATTCATTATAAATATAGATAGCTCATGAAAACTTACATTTTCTTCATTCTCACAACTTTTTCACTCGTTATTCTATTGCAAATAAATGCTTGCAAGGATCCTTTTAATGATGATTTTTATAAAAAAAGTAAAACATCCACTTCGTTTGAAATTAACAAAAGTGGTATTTTAAATTTTCAAATTTTGAGATATGTACTGAAAGATAATACAGGAAAAATTGAATCCATAATTGACAGCTTGCGAGTAAGGAATATTTCAGGAAATGACATAAAAAAAATAGACTTTGTTTTGCGGTTCTTCGACAGTGAGAAATTCGACACAGAAAGTCTTTTGTTATCGTTCAGTCCAGACGAAACCAACAAAAATTCCATCTTGAAAACCAACAATGAAATTATTTTTTTTCTAGACGACCATACACGTATTTTAATGGATGAGAAGAAGGTAGCCATATATATATTTAAAACTGGCAGTAATCTTGATTTTGAAAGTAGTGGCCTATACAACAACACCTATAAGTTCATTAAATATGATACAGTAAGTAAATTGCCTGACGAGTATGACACGATTGTTGTTGAAACAGGGACAGCAATAACTATTATTGATTACCAGGGTTATATAAAAGCGAAGCCTGACAAGTCAAAACGATTTGATTTGTTAGCGGGATTCATTGATCCTAATGGATTGTTTCTTGGAGAAGTGAAAAGCGATTCTTTAGTAACTGGAACTTCAATTGCAAATTCCCTTAGTTTTCCAGATGATGACGAAACTACTCTAAACATATTCTCAGTTCAAAATAGCAGTACAAGCGATACGGTTTATCAAATCCAATTTACAAACTTTCTAAAATAACCAACTATGAACACTATTTCTACATTTGGAATGTTCTTCCTACTATTAGCTAGTTACCTTACGGTAAATGCACAAGATAAAAATGAAAGCAACCAATTGCCTACCTTTAATATGTTTTATAATGCAGATTATACTATAACCGGTGAATCAATAGGGTATTTTAAAGTAAAGTTTATTCTAAAGAATTCAGCAAATAAATCAGATATAAAGGAAAAGTATTTTACACTGTCCCCAGTATCATATGAAAATTTTAAGCCAAACTTCATTAAGGGACTTGTATCAATTGGGATTACCTCAGACGAATCTAAGTCTGAAGAGGAAGCAATGCGCCTGTATTACTATTTTGTTGCAAGTATGCAGGCAATTGAAATAAATTCGGATGCGGGACCGAAGGCTGGTGTTCTTGTATTAACTGTCGCTGAGCCTATTGCAATAAGCAAAAACAGCATGGATAAAACACTGAAAAACAATGCGAAAGTTGCACTCCAAGAACTAAACAAAAAAAAGAGTGGCACAAGGTATCTCTATAAGGTTGATGATAATTGGTTTACGAAGAAATCCGCCATTAGTAAATTAATGGAAATTGAATCAGATAGTAAAAGCAAAGATAGTCAGGCAATATTTGATGAAATCAGACAAAACCTACAAATGAAATGCAAGACTTTAGTACATGATAAAAAGACTAGGTCTATACTAACAGACAGTTTATCGACCGTAAAGGATAAACTAAGTATAATTAATGACAGTATAATAAGTATAAATAATAAAATTACGATATTAGAAACTCAGAGAGGATTTATCAATAAAAATGAAAAACTACCTGCTACATTTTATACACAAATAAAGGATGCCTGCATCGTATGTGATAGTGGAATAGTCGATCCAATCTCATTTAAATATACCCTTAGTTTTAAAACATTTCAATCAGATTACAAGAATAAGCTAAAAGATTTATTGCAGCAGGATATCTATTTGAACAGCGATAGTTTGTTAAGGGTAGCTAATCTGTTACTTAGCGACTCATTAATTATTTTTAATACATTAGATTCTTTGCGAAAATTGATAGGTATTGACAGCATATTTACATCTAACAATATCAGTATGTCATTGAAGGATAGTATCAATACTTTGATTGATAGCCTCGGGAACATTAATAGAGATATCAATAATAATAAGAGTTCAATTAGCATATTAAGTGTTAAGAAAGAGGCTGTTCAGAATGCTATATATTTGAACTTTTATGAGGCCAAAAAAAGCAGTTTTTTAAATTTAAAAGAAAGCTTCGATAAGGATAAGGAAAGGTTTGATGAAAAGACTGAAGATCAGAATACTATAATCTTTAGTACAACCAACGATATAGATTCGCTGAAAGGTAGGTTTGGTGAAAGTTATGATCAATTAAACAGCTTCAATTTCAGTATTCAGGCTGCAGATTTCGAATTTAAAGATGGGTATCTTGAAAATATAAAAGTTAAAGGGATTATTAAACAATTCAGCACAAATTGTGATAAAGAAACTGAAAACAAATTTAATACTAAACTGGTATTCGAAAATGTTTATCCAATAGGTTTTTCCAGAGAGGCTGATTATGACCACTTTTCAAGAACATTATTATTCGCTAAAGATTCAGATGGCAATACTTATGAACTTAAATTGAGTAATGCAATAGATTATGATTTTAAGCACTTTGTCAATAGGCGTGATTATAGCCCTAAGAATCAAGAATTAGAATTAAGCGATGAAGACGAAAGCTCTCTGATAACGTTAAGAAAGCTGGAAACCTTCAAGCTCTTCGAGTTAAAAGTTTATAGTGATTTTGTGGGCTTCGATGAAACAGCACCCAACGGATTAATACAAACAGAGCTTGAAAATGAGATACCGATACTTACGCGTCGTTATCCCGCTTTTTATCGTTGGAGGGCAAACTGGGCTTTTTTGGGATATGTTGTACCCAATCTGGTAATTTCAAAAATTGAAAACAAGAATAAATACCTTCCTGTTTCATATCGGGATGATTTTACCGGAAATATTTATACGCCTGACAAATATGTGTCAACATTAGACCTTTACAGATACGAAAGCTTTAGTACAGGTCTGGACTTCAATATGTTCATTTTTGATATTATTAATGCTAAATCGACAATAACTATTGATGCCGGGTTTCGGTTTGGAAATACTCCTGTAGTTGACTCACTTCGGAGTTATGATGGAACTGATGTGATTAAAACAAATGAATTCCAGCATTATAGTATTACGACTCTTCGGCTTTACCCAAAAATCACTTTGGCCATTCATCCTGAGGAGAGGTATTCAATAAAACTTTCCTATAAATGGAATTTCTATTGGGCCCGGACAAACCTTTTTACACAGGTTGGTAATGCCGAGAAGTACGATTACAATGGAGAAACTCAATCAAAAGTTGAAAGGTTTAATACGATTGAGCTTTCCGCAGGAATTAATGTAAACGAGAGTTCATCAGGGAAACTGTTTTTTCGTTACCGCTACAATTGGCAGCAAAATTATTGGAGAACAGGCTTTAATCAAGCCCAGGTTGGTTATTCATTTTATTTAATGGGGAGATATAAAAAATAGACTCCTAAACCAATCCGGTAAATCCCATAAATGCCAGGGCAAGAATACCGGCAACAACAAGTGCAATAGGCACACCGCGCATGGCTTTTGGGACTTCCATTAAATCGAGGTGCTCGCGGATTCCGGCAAAAAGTACCAAAGCGAGGGTAAATCCAATAGCATTGGCAATGGCGTAAACAACCCCTTCGATGAGGTTAAAATCTTTTTGAATGGTCAGGATGGCAACACCAAGAACAGCACAGTTTGTTGTGATCAAAGGAAGAAAAACGCCCAATGCCTGAAAAAGGGCAGGACTTACTTTTTTCAGAATAATTTCAACCATTTGCACCAACGAGGCAATAATCAGAATAAAAACAATGGTCTGCATAAAACCCAGTCCCATTGGATTCAACACATAATACTGAATAATCCAGGTGACCATGGTGGCCAGTGTCAGTACAAAAAGTACAGCACCACCCATTCCGACCGAAGTGGAAAGTTTTCCGGAAACACCAACAAAAGGACAAATCCCCAAAAACTGCGTCAATACAATATTACTGACGAAAATTGAACCGATAATTATTACAAAATATTCCATAGCTTTTCGGGTTAAGAGGCTTTATTCAGTTTGTTAATCAATGCAATAAGGTAACCCAATACAATAAAAGCACCGGGAGCAAGGACAAACACAAGCATTAAATCTGCTTGGATGAGGTTGAATCCAAAAATGGCACCACTACCTAATAATTCCCTGGCGCCTCCCAATAGCGTAAGAGCAAAGGCAAATCCCAATCCCATTCCCATTCCATCAACAATAGACGACCAGGGTGTATTTTTGGAAGCAAATGCTTCGGCCCTGCCCAATACAATGCAGTTTACAACAATGAGTGGGATGAACAGTCCGAGTGCTTCAAATAAATCGGGAGTATAAGCCTGCATCACCAATTCGACAATGGTTACAAAAGATGCGATAATGACGATAAAAGCCGGTATTCTCACCTTGTCGGGAATGGCTTTTCGTACTACCGAGACAACGAGGTTTGACATCACTAAAACAAAGGTGGTGGCCAATCCCATTCCCAGCCCGTTTACTGCAGAAGTAGTAACCCCCAGTGTCGGACACAATCCGAGCAATAAAATAAATACCGGGTTCTCTTTGATAAATCCTTTTGTGAAGTTTTGTATTTGGTTCATGGTGTATTTTTCTGTTTCAGGCGTCCACGCCTGAAATATTGTAAATGTCTGTTTCAACGACTTCAAGCGTGGACGCTTGAAGCAGTTCATTCATTATTTTTGTTCATTCTCATAAGTATCACTCGCCCTCTTCACTGCATCACAAAACGCCCGTGAGCTGATTGTTGCGGCAGTGATGGCATCCACATCGCCACCATCTTTGGTGACTTTTAATTTAAATGTTCCGGGATTTTTTCCGATAAATTGTGTTGGAAAATCTGATTTCTTGATGTCCATTTTATCACCCAGTCCGGGTGTTTCTTTGTGGGAAAGAACAGCTGTGTTATTGATAGTTCCATCTTCCAAAATACCGACCATCAGTTCAATTTTTCCACTGAAACCATTCATGGTGTAGGTTTTAATTGCGGCTCCAACTGGCTGAACTCCCATCGATGCGTAGTAGAAAGTCAGCGAGTCATCTCCGTTTACATCCTTTACTTTTACAGTTTGAATGGTGTCGAAGTCAGGTAAAACGGCTTTGATAGCTGCTTCCAGTTTTTTCTGTTTGGCTATGGCGATGGGCTCCTTGGTAACAGTATAAACCCCTCCCAAAGCCAAAGCAGCAACAGCTGCTACAAGGAATAGGGTAAGCACCATATTTAAAAAATTCGATTCTCGTTTACTGGCCATTTTTTTATATTTTCCTTATAAATTATAAATTCAATGTTTGTCTATTATCTCATCAAGTTAAAAAAAATGAATGCCTATCTTTTATTGACCCACCCCCGACCCCTCCAAGGAGGGGAGTTAGCGGTATTCATTTTTTTAATTCATAGTACATCTTAATCGTTAATTCTATTACTATTTTGCAATTTCAACTCCCGGATTAATTCCAAATCGTTTGGGTTTAAATCCGCGGTTAATTAATGGTACAACTGCGTTCATCAGCAAGATGGCAAAAGACACACCTTCGGGATATGCACCCCACATTCTAATGAGAATAGTTAGCAGTCCCACGCCAAACCCAAAAACAAGTTGTCCTCCCCTCGTCATTGGTGAAGTTACCATATCGGTTGCCATAAAGATTGCCCCCAGCAACATTCCTCCAGTCAGCATGTGAAAAACAGGATCGGCATATTGTTCGGGATTTATTCCCCAAAAAATACCTGAAAAAACAGCAACGGTAAGCAACATGGAAACCGGAATTTCCCAACTGATAATTTTTTTATAAAGCATATATAATCCGCCAAGTATTAAGGCGATAGCTGAAACTTCCCCTAAAGATCCTCCCATTTCGCCCGTTAAGGTTTGCATGGTAGATGGAATTTCAGAAGCAAGTTCTGACATTGTTTTTGGCGTTTCTGCAGTTAGCCCTTCTTTTACAATTCCAAGAGGTGTAGGACCCGTAACCGTATCTGTAGTAAAACCTTCTGTTATTGGTGAAGGCTTGGGCCATGAAGTCATTTGAACGGGGAACGAAATAAGCAGGAAAACCCTGGCAACAAGTGCCGGATTAAAAACATTTTTCCCCAATCCACCAAAGGACATTTTCGCCATGCCAATAGCAACCAGCGCACCAATAATGATCATCCATCCCGGCAGGTTTGACGGGACGTTAAAAGCCAATAGAATACCTGTTACCAAAGCTGATCCATCCATGATTGTCACAGGGCCTTTTATCAGATATTTTTGAATGAGCCATTCAAAGAACAAACAGGCTACAACAGTTAGCATGAGCACACGAATGGCTCCCAGTCCGAAAAAATAGACTGAAACCAACATGGCCGGAACCATCGCGATGACAACGCCGTACATTATTTTTTTGGTTGAATCGTCCCCATGAACGTGCGGTGATCCTGATACCGTAAACATATTCATAATTTATTCTATTTGTCAGTTTATTTTGGCAGAACGGCCATCAATAAAAATCTAATTTCTACCCCTGTTTCGCATTATTGCCCCTACTTTATTTTTTCCCAGTCGCAGGTAATCCAACAACGGAATACTTGCCGGGCAGGTATATTGACACGAACCACATTCGATGCAGTCCATGATCAATTCGTCTTCTGCTATTTCAAATTTACCCAATTTTGACGCCTTTGAAAGCAAGAAAGGCTCCAAACCCATCGGACAAACGGTGGTACACTTTGAACAACGGATGCAAGGATTTTCCGTTTTGCGTTGAGACTCTTCATTTTTCATCAACAGAATTCCCGAAGAACCTTTAACAACCGGAACATCAGTTGAAGTAAGTGCTTTGCCCATCATCGGGCCACCGCCAATTATTTTACCGGTATTATCAGGCAAACCTTCAGCCGCTTCGATAAGTTGGCTGATTGGTGTCCCGATCCGAACGAGGAAATTCGATGGCTTTTTGACCGCTTTCCCTGTAACGGTAACTACCCTGTCAATAAGTGGTTTGTTCTTTTGAACAGCTTCATAAACAGAGAAAGCAGTACCCACATTTTGTACCACACAACCCACTTCTATGGGCAACTTACCTGACGGCACTTCCCTGTTAACAACAGCTTTAATCAATTGCTTTTCGCCGCCCTGCGGATATTGTACTTTAAGGGCTTGAACTGAAATGCCATCAAATGATTTTACCAGTTCCTGTATATGCTTAATCGCATCGGTCTTGTTATTTTCAATGCCGATTATCGCTTTTTCAACATTCAGCGCCTTCATTAAAATCTGTGTTCCGACTAAAATTTCAGCACCCTTTTCAAGCATCAAACGGTGGTCGCTAGTCAAATAGGGCTCACATTCAACACCATTAATAATAAGGTATTCCGCTGTTTTACCCGGAGGCGGCATCAATTTAACATAGGTTGGAAAAGTTGCGCCGCCCATTCCTACCAATCCGGCAGTTTTTACCCGTTCGATGATTGCCTTTCCGTCCAGTTTAATTTCTGTTACTAATTTTTCAGAGCGATCGATATCGTCCATCCATTCATCGCCTTCCACATTAATAACAATTCCGGGCCTTTTGTAGCCAGTGCCATCAATAACAGTGTCTATTTTCAACACTTTTCCTGAAACCGGAGAATGGATATTTGTTGAAATAAATCCGCTGGCTTCAGCAATTAGCTGACCAACTTTTACCACGTCGCCACGTTTTACAAGCGGTTTTGAAGGCGCACCAAGGTTTTGTCCTGTTGGTACTATCGCTTGTTTTGGTATTGCTAATTTTTCAATCGGGGCATTGGAAGACAATTTATTCTCTTCCGGATGAATACCCCCTAATGCAAATGTTTTCAGTATTCCCATTTTTCCGGAATTATTCTTTGGTATTATTATCTGGTGCCGGTTTGGCTTCCACTTTTTCTGCTACTGCAGGTTTATCTTCAACTGCTTTAACAGTCACTTTTTCAACAACAGGTTTTGGTTTTCTTGGTCTAAAATTCACTTCCCAGATGGCTTCTGTGGGACAAACTTCCACACATTTTCTGCAGAGTGTACATTTTTCGAAATCAATATAAGCAAGGAAACTGGTGATGGTGATGGCATCGAATTTACAAACTTTATCACATTTTCCACAACCAATACAAGCCACAGAACAGTTCTTTTTGGCCGGCCCGCCTTTTTCTTTGTTCACACAGGAAACAAATATTTTCTTGTCTTTCGGCCCTTTCTTCCGCAACTCAATAATATCTCGCGGACATGCTATAACGCAGGCACCGCAAGCAGTACATTTATCATTAACAACAGGAAGTCCGGTTTCAGGATTCATGTGGATGGCATCAAAATCACAAGCATCAACACAATCAGCGAGTCCGAGGCAGCCAAACTGACAGCCGCCTTCTCCACCATATAAAGCATGTGCAAAAGCACAAGATGTGGCGCCTTCATATTTTACTTTTGCCGGCGTATTCTTAAATGTTCCGTTGCATCTGATAACAGCAATTAAAGGGTCTGCTGCTTCCACTTCCAATCCCAAAATACTGCCCACGGTTTGCATCACATCGTTACCACCGACGGGACAATTCAGACCTTCAAGGTTCTTGTTTTTCTTGGCCGAGTTTGTCGTAGCTTCAGCAAAAGCACGACATCCGGGGAATCCACAGCCACCGCAATTTGCTGCCGGAAGAGCTTCCTCAACTTCATCAATTTTTGGGTCTTCGTAAACCTTGAATTTATTAGCAACAAAATATAAAATAACAGCGGCGATTAATCCAAGCCCCCCGAGCGCCGCAACTGCAAAAATTATTATACTATCCACACCTAAAAACTTTTATAACAAACAAATGCTGTTCTTTCAGTAAACTACAAAAATAAAATTTTTAAGGATACTGTGAAAAACAAAACAGCAAACAACAATAAGCGCAAGTTGTTGATTTAGCGAATGTTTGGAGTACATTTCGGATTAGGCCGCAGGAGTGAGTTTTCGGAACGTATTGGTTTTCAAATAATCAGAATTTGATTTTAGAACCACTCTAAATTAACGAACTCCTAAACAATGCTGTGATCGAAGCTTTTTTTAAAAATATTTCGGGAAAGATAAAGGACAAAATAATAAGGAATAAGAGTGGCCAGGGCCAATCCGCCAGCTAATCCCTGATCAAAATTCAAAGCTGTTAATAAAATGAGGGTGGCGACAATAACAACGAAAGGAAAAACATAGCCAAACAAGATAGCCCAGGCTCCGTTCGATTGTTTCATTTTAATGGTTACAGCCTGTCCAATGCTGTAGTTGTCATCACTTTTCGGCAATTTGACATCGATAATCTTTT
>Ga0164315_10001153_pt1 | contig 19696 bp, 11 predicted proteins | sample GuaBasSedimGuay6_FD_113737 | JGI IMG/M metagenome (GOLD analysis project Ga0164315, IMG submission 113737) | Subseafloor sediment microbial communities from Guaymas Basin, Gulf of California, Mexico - Guay6, Core 4569-2, 0-3 cm | ecosystem: Environmental > Aquatic > Marine > Hydrothermal vents... | reverse complement strand
CATATTAAATTTTTGGTTGATGGAGTGCCCATGATTGGCCGGATGAATGGAAATATAGATTTGGGCCAGATTAACCTGAACAATGTTGAGCATGTTGAAATAATTGAAGGTCCCATGTCAGTGGTTTATGGAAGTAATGCATTGGCTGGTGTGGTCAACATTATCACCAAACAAAATAAAAATACCAAGCTTGAAGCTTTTGCTGAAATGTATACTGAATCAGTTGGTGTATTCAATTTCAATGGTGCCATTTCGTATAAGAAAAATAAAAATATTTTTTCCCTGGCTGGGGCACGGAATTACTTTGGAGGCTATTCTCCTGAATCTGATGACAGAGATTTGCAGTGGAAACCCAAACGTCAATATTCTTTTGATGGTTCATACCTGTATGACAATAAAAATTATAAGATCCGTTTTACTTCACAATATTTCAACGAGAAATTATGGAATAAAGGAAATATTATTCAGCCTGTTTATGCTTTAGATACCTATTTTTATACAACCCGGTTTACCAATACGCTGGACGTGAGTACAAAAATTGGAGCTCATAGGTACTTTAGTATGATAGCAGCCTATTCGATGTATGACAGGGAAAGGGATACTTATTTTAAAAATCTGCATACACTGGAACAAGTGCCCAAAGGTGGAGATACAACAAAATTTAAAGCCTTTACTTTCAGACCTGTTATTAGTAAAAGTAAAGAGGATAGTAAACTTAATTACCAGTTTGGGTTGGATTTTAACATTGAAAATGGATCAGGAGAAAAAATTACAGATGGCGAACAATCCATTGGTGATTATGCAGGTTTTTTATCCTTTAAATACGACCCTATACCCTCATTAACAATACAACCAGGTTTCCGGTTAATTTATAATACTAAATACACGGCACCCCTGGTATACTCCTTGAACCTAAAATGGAATGCCATGGAGTATATGAATATCAGGGCTTCATTTGCCAGAGGTTTCAGGGCTCCTTCCCTGAAAGAATTGTATTTGTATTTTGTAGATGTAAACCATAATATTCAAGGAAATGACCAATTGGATTCGGAAGATTCCTATAATGTAAATTTGTCTTACGATTTCAATCGTGAATCAAATAAAATACTTTATGGGTTTGAGTTTGATTTGTTCTACAATAAAATCAATAATCTAATCACATTGGCACAAGTCAATCAAACAGAATATACCTATATCAATGTAGACTATTTTGTTTCACAGGGTTTTCAAACTGCATTAAAATACAGTCTTTATCCTAATATGACATGGAAAATTGGTGTAGCTTTAACAGGGCGTCAAAACGACCTTGAAGATGATGCCTATGAGGTAAAAGATTTTTACTATACAACTGATGTTACTTCTAGTTTAACTTACAGTATCATCAAAGTTAGCCTCGACTTTTCCTTATTCTATAAGTATACCGGGAAAACTCCTCAATATAGAGTGGATGAAAATGAAAACCTTGTGGAAGGATATGTCCCAGCATATAATTCAATGGATATCTCGGTGATAAAGAATTTATTGAATAGGAGATTGCAGGTTTCTGTAGGGGTAAAAAATTTGTTTAACAATACAACCCTTCCAGCTGTTGGAGGAGGGACTGGTGAGATCCACTCCGGAGGAGATACTCAGATTGCCTGGGGCAGAACTATATTTTTAAGAGCTGCCTACACTTTTAAAAAGTTCTAAGTTTTATGATAAAACAATTGATATATATAGCTGGAATTGTAGTGGTCCTTTCTTCCTGTTTTAAAGAAGATGATCTGCTTCCGGCACCCACTTTGCAAACGACTACCATCGAAATGAACAAATATTACCTGTATCAGTCTTATTTTGATTTGAATACTGATACAGAAGTAGCACGAAATGAAAAAAATGACTGGGATATAGGATTTGAAAGTAGAGACAGCTCCTGGCATATTGTTTTAAATACTTCTGCTTTTATGTATGCTGCCAATACCGGAGAAACAGATTTTGAGTCAGTTACAGATACAACTGGCTTGATATGGAAATTTGATAAATCGGATGGAAATCCGGATTCAACTGCCGTTGGAAACTGGCTTGACATAGCAAATGATGATACAACTTATACCAACAATGTTTATGTATTGAACCGTGGATATGACGAGTTAGGAAATCTAAGGGGCTTGCGGAAGGTTATTTTTACCCATGTTGATTTGGACACTTATGCATTTAAATATGCTGATTTGAATGGAGAAAATTATAATGAGTTTGTAGTTGTTAAATCTGATTCTATAAATTATGCCCAGTTTTCATTTGAAAATGGGGGAAAGCAAGTTTATTTTGAACCCATTTATTTGACCTGGGATTTATTATTTACACAATATACGACCCTGCTTTATACCGATGAAGGAGATCCATATCCATACCTTGTTACTGGTGTATTAACAAATTATAATCGTGTGGAGGTAGCGCTTGATTCCATCCTCGATTTTGAGAATATAGATTTGAATTATGCCATGGGCCTGGATTTTTCAAAAAACCAGGATGCCATCGGATACGATTGGAAAGAGTTAAAAGGTGATGTTAATTCAGGTAATGTTTACTATGAAATTGTAGAAGGCCGGAATTATATCATCAAAAACAGGTTTGGATTATATACCAAATTTCGATTTATAAGTTTTTACAATAGCGGGGGGGATAAAGGTTATCCTACTTTTCAGTATTTATTCCTTTAAAAGTCAAGGTTGTACTGCACCTTGTATTCCATTGAATTCAGTTCAAGTGCCAGTAAGTTACCATAACCAATACGGTCGTGCATATAACAACCATTGTCGAGGTCGATGAATTTATATGATTTATTTTTTGTGCTGATATCAATAAATTCAAGACTTACCGGTACATGCCCATGAATGATCTTTTTATTTTTAACGGCTTTTGAGTCAATTTCAAATTCCCGAATCCAGAGCATTGAGTCTTTATCTTCAAATGGCTTTTCATCTTTAAAATTAAAACCTGCATGAACCAATATGAAATTTTCAAGTTCAATATAATATTCCAGGTCTTTCATCCATTCAATGTATTTGACCGGAAAATCTTTGAGATCATCGAGTTTAAAACTTTCCATGGTTTCTTTTCCACCATGAAATAACCATTCCTTCTTCTTGCGATTTTTATATTTTACTCCAAAAAGACTTTTTAGGTTGATTTCTTCTTCATAGGATTTTATGAGGTAATCTTCGTGGTTTCCCATTAATGTACGAATATTATAATCCTCATATTGGAGGTGCATCAAATAATCAAGAACTTCTTTCGATCCGGGTCCCCGATCAATATAATCACCCAGAAAGTACAACCAATCATGCTTTGAAGGCTTGATCATGTCTTCAACCAAGGCTCTCAGCGTATTAGCGCAACCATGTACGTCCGGAATTACCCAATGTTCTCTCATAAATCAAAATATGCGGCAAAAATATTCAAATTTCTGACAAGCTTATTATCTAAATTAATTTTAATTTATTTTTGCCGCACTTTAATTTACAAATAAACTACAATTCTAGATGAACAAAAATAATTCTCAAAAAATGCTCTTGATGATATTGGATGGTTGGGGCATTGGAGATAAATCAAAATCTGATGTGATTTTTCAGGGAAATACTCCTTATATGGATTTTCTCCAAAAAACATACCCTCATTCTCAATTACAAACAAGTGGTGAAAACGTTGGTTTACCAGAAGGCCAGATGGGCAATTCTGAAGTAGGTCATTTGAATATTGGTGCAGGACGTGTAGTATACCAGGATTTGGTTAAAGTTAATTTAGCCATTCGGGATAACAGCATTACAAAAAATGAACAACTCGTTGAAGCCCTTACTTATGCTCAAAAACACAAAAAAAGTGTCCATTTTATTGGATTGGTTTCAGATGGTGGTGTACATTCAATGGATACTCATTTGTATAAGTTATGCGATATTACCAAAGAGTATGGCTTGGAAAATGTTTTTATCCATGCTTTAACTGATGGCCGCGATACAGATCCCAGAAGTGGATTGGGTTTTGTAGAAAAACTGCAGGAACATTTAAAAACTTCAAATGGTAAAATTGCCACCCTCGTTGGAAGATATTATACCATGGACAGGGATAAACGTTGGGAGCGGGTAAAAGAAGGATATAATCTGATGGTTCGTGGTGAAGGTAAACATACAACCGATGTTGTAAAGGCTATTCAGGAGTCGTATGATGAGGGCATTACTGATGAGTTTATAAAGCCCACTGTAGTTGTTGATGAGGAAAATAAACCGCTCACGACAATTAAAGAAAATGATGTGGTTATTTGTTTTAATTTCCGTACCGACCGACTTCGTCAAATCACTACAGCATTAACACAACAGGATTTTCCAGAACAGGGAATGAAAACCCTGGATCTCCAGTATTACACCATGACCAATTATAATGCTTCCTTTAAAGGAATAAAGGTATTGTACGACAAAGAAAATGTTAGTAATACTTTGGGTGAATTGATTGCAAAGGCTGGCAAAAAGCAAATTAGGATTGCAGAAACTGAAAAATATGCCCATGTTACATTTTTCTTTTCAGGAGGCCGGGAGGAAGAATTTAAAAATGAAAAGAGAATTATGATTCCTTCACCAAAAGTAGCCACTTATGACCTGCAACCTGAAATGAGTGCATATTTAGTGAAAGATGCCATTGTTGAAGAATTGAATAAGAAGGAAGTTGATTTTGTATGCCTCAATTTTGCAAATGGCGATATGGTGGGTCATACCGGTATTTATGAGGCTATATTAAAAGCTGTTGAAGCAGTTGATAATTGTGTAAAGGAAGTTGTGGAGACTGCTAAATCAAACGGTTATGATGTGATGATAATTGCAGATCATGGAAATGCTGATAATGCTGTAAATGTAGATGGGTCAGAAAATACAGCCCATTCTTTAAATCCAGTTCCCTGTATTTTAGTTTCTGACAGGAAATGTAAATTAAAAAATGGAATCCTGGCTGATGTAGCACCAACTATATTATTTAATATGGGAATGGAAATCCCGGAAGAAATGACAGGCAACGTACTTATTTCTTAATGATTTATAATTATTTAACTATTGACGTAGCGACTATTTTAATAAATTCGCACTTATATTAATCAGCTTTAAGTATAAGCTTTGATCTTTCTATAATGAAATCATACCAAAAAATTAATTCCATACTCGGTTGGGTTGTATTTGCCATTGCATCCATCGTTTATATTTTAACAGCTGAGCCAACAGCCAGTTTCTGGGATTGTGGAGAATATATTGCAACAGCCTATAAACTCCAGGTTGGGCATCCTCCCGGAGCCCCTTTATTTCAGATGCTTGGGCGATTTTTTACCCTGTTTGCATTTGGAGATGTTTCATCCGTGGCATTGATGGTAAATATAATGTCCGGACTTTCAAGTAGTTTTACTATCCTTTTTCTTTTCTGGTCATTGACCATGCTTGCCAAAAAACTGGCCTTGAAAAGTGGGGAAATGACTGATGGAAAAATGTATGCCATTTTCGGAAGTGCTGCTGTTGGTGCGTTGGCTTACACATTTTCTGATTCATTTTGGTTTTCAGCTGTTGAAGGTGAAGTATATGCCATGTCATCCTTTTTTACTGCCCTGGTATTCTGGGCTATCCTTAAATGGGAAGAGAAAGCTGATGAAGAACATTCTTTTCGTTGGTTGATTTTTATAGCCTATATGATGGGTTTGTCAGTTGGTGTACACTTGCTCAATCTGCTAGCCATACCTGCCATTGCCTTTGTTTATTATTTTAAAAATTATAAGCAAACAAATTATAAAGGAATGCTGCTTACATTTTTAATTTCCATTTTAATCCTTGGATTTGTTATGAGTGTTATCATCCCATGGATTGTTAAACTGGCAGGGTTCTTTGAATTGTTTTTTGTGAATACAATTGGTTTGCCTTTCAATTCAGGGACCATCATTTATTTTGTTGTGCTTATTGCGGGAATCTATTTTGGAATTCGTTACACCAGGAAAAAGAGGAAAGCGGTATTAAATACGATTATCTGGGCATTCACTTTTATTTTGATTGGATACTCTTCTTTTTTCTTGTTGGTCATCCGATCGAATGCAAACCCTCCCATTGATGAGAATAATCCGGAAGATGCCATTAGTTTACTTTCATATTTGAATAGGGAACAATATGGTGACTGGCCAATTTTATATGGTCAATATTTTAATGCTCCTATTTCTGAGCGTAAAGATGGAAATCCTGTATACAGAAGAAATACGGAGAAAGGGAAATACATTATTATTGATGACCGTAAAGGCATAATACCTGTTTATAATTCTGAATTTTCCACCTTATTCCCTAGAATGTGGAACAGTACAGAAAAAAGGTATATCAATGATTATAAGAAATGGAGCAAAATGAAAGGAGTACCCACATCTGTAACAGATGAATTTGGGGAGACCAAAGTGATTGATAAACCAACATTTCAGGAAAACTTGCGGTATTTTTTCCGGTATCAGGTCGTACATATGTATTTCCGCTATTTTATGTGGAATTTTTCTGGTAGGCAAGATGATATTCAGGGAACGTCTGATAAAAAGAATGGTAATTGGATAACGGGGATTCCTTTTTTGGATAACAGCCGGGTTGGGCCCATAAATGATGCACCCAAAAGTTTACAAAATAAAGCTACGAATGCATTTTACCTGTTACCATTTATGCTTGGAATTTTGGGAATCATCTTCCAGTTAAGACGTGACAGGAAAAATTTTATGGTAGTTTTTCTATTGTTTTTTATGACAGGACTTGCCATTGTGGTTTATCTGAATCAACATTCTCCCCAACCTCGCGAACGGGATTATGCCTATGCTGCATCGTTTTATGCATTTGCCATATGGATAGGACTGGGAGTGTATGCATTATTTGATTGGTTACGACGTTTTGCAGATCAGAAAATAATTGCCATTGTAGTTTCAGGAATAATGCTGATTCTTGTTCCTGGTATTATGGCAAAAGAAGGTTGGGATGATCATGACCGTTCCAACAGATACACGGCTTTAGCTGCAGCAAAAAATTATTTGAACTCTTGTGCGCATAATGCCATATTGTTTACCAATGGTGACAATGATACTTTCCCACTATGGTATGCACAGGAAGTAGAAGGAGTTCGTACGGATGTTAGGGTAGTTAATTTAAGTTTGCTCAATACAGAATGGTACATTGATCAAATGAAAAGGAAAGCCTATGACTCTGAACCTGTGCCATTCTCATTGCCATGGGAACAATATAAAGATGGAACAAGGAATTTTACATACTTTATAGAAAATGAAAATATTAAAGGATATGTTGAATTAAAGCAGCTCTTTGATTTGCTTTTAAATGATCCATCCAGGTTAACGATGCAGAGTCGGATTGGTCCGCTGGAATTTTTCCCAACAAAAAAATTCAAAATCACAATTGATTCAGCAGACGTAATTAGAAAAGGGGTTGTTGCTCCAGAAAATGCAGATAAAATTGTGAAGGAAATCACATGGACAATTAACAGCAGTGGTTTAACCAAAAACAACTTAATGGTTCTGGATTTATTGGCTACCAATAATTGGGAGCGTCCTGTTTATTTTGCAACAACTACGGGTAGCTCTGCTTATATAGGATTGCAAGAGTATTTTCAATTGGAGGGGCTTGCCTACCGTTTAGTACCCATACGAAGCATTTCTAAGGATCGTCAGAATGGGCGTGTTCAAACAGATGTTATGTTTGACAACATGGTAAACAAATTTGAATTTGGGAATATGAACGATCCAAATGTTTACATGGATGAAACAAATATGCGCATGACCCTGAATTTACGTCATAATTATTATAAGCTGGCAGAAGTACTCATTGAAGAAGGAAGTTATGATTCAGCCAGGATTGTTATGGATAGATGTTTGGAAGCGATGCCGGATGAGAGCATTCCTTATAATTATTTTATTACACCTTTGGCCGAAGGATATTATAATATTGGCGATTTTGATAAAGGAAATGAATTGAATATTCGCCTGATAGAAATTTTTGAAGAACAACTTGCGTATTATTTTGACTTTCCTCCCAAACTTCAAAAAAAGTATGATTATGAAAAACAGCAAAACCTTGCATTGATTCAAAGGATAGCACAGGTTGCCGGTCAGTTTAAACAAGAGGAAGTTGTTATAAAAGCAAATGAGGCTTTTGATGTTTATGTTGATAGGTATAATGAGTAAGGGTTTTCTTTACAAAAGGGTTTTTATAAATAGTGTCTATAAGAAAACGCCAAATACTACGTTACTCTCGTTTTGAAAACGGTCATTTACGAAAGTAAACTCCCTGATTTTCAATCCCGCACGTGCGGGACGAAAGCTTTGTCTTTGACGTTTTCTTGAAAACCACTTGAAAAGTTTAGAGTTTTCTTAGGGGCACTAAATAGGATATGGTTTATATGAGGCCGGGCCTCATGTATTTTTCAAATGTATGCTATTCTACAATGCTTGATTTAATACTTATGTTTTCCATTAAGCGGTAAACAGGATATGGATAAAATCCCCGACCCCATTGAGGCACCAGATATTGATCTAAAAAATTCCATCTAATCAATCCGTCATCTGACATAGGTTCGAATAAGTATGCTGCCAGGTTTCCCAGTGGTTGTGCTGTTTTAATCACATAAGTACCTGAGTCGAATTCTTTTTCGACAATTTCAAATTCTCCATCCATCGTATTCATATAGTGACCCTGATATGGACGACTGGTAGCTTTTAGTTCGCTGATATTAAATTGCTCCACATTAGTGACAATTTTCTCATCCAGCTTTTCAACCTGAATCCCATGTGCTCCAAACAATTCAAGGACTTCCTGGTCAGGAACAGAAAAAATGTAAGCATATGGCATTTTTATATTTTTGGTGGCGAAATAATCAGCAATATAATCCACGGTAACCGTTCTTTTTCGATCACTTTGTTTGTATCTCCAATATCCTTTCATTCCGGGAATGGTATCTGCTTCAATGGCTTTAATTGTGATTTTTTCTGGAGTTGGTACACCTTCATATTCAATGGCAAATGAATCAGCAATCCCTATTGTAGATTCACGATTTATTAATCGCTGATCAGCATTATTTAACATTTCTTTTATGGCATCCTTATTCTCTGCTGCATATTCCAATATGGTAAGTAGTAAATGATAACTGCCATTGACCCTTGTTTCAAAATCGGCATACACATAGTTTTCATTTAAAATAGCGAGGCGGTTCCTAACACCTACATAATTTACAAGGTATCTTGGTTCACAAGCATAAGAGGACCAGGCTGTGTCAATATTAGCACGATCAAGAAATTCACCATAAAATACATTTTCAACATCATATTTGTCCCATAATGTTCTATGAACGGATGGCATCATTCTATCCCGCATATAATTGATCAATGTACGATCACCATTGGGATTCATCTGCCATGTAAATGTAATAGGTTCTTCGTGGTATGAGCCATTTGTTGTGTGGCAATCAACTGTAATTGCGGGATCCCATTTATTGAAAATTTCAGTAACAACTCCTCTGATCTCAGGTGTTTCCAGTTTCATGGCATCCCTGTTTAAATCAAGATATTGTCCGTTATGTCTGACACCAACTCCATTTACCGGTCCAACCTGGTTGGTACGGTTTTTTAGGCTGAATTTCTCATTTCCATCCGGGTTGAGAATCGGACAAATCAGGACGATTACATTTTTGAGGATATCCTTTGGAAGTTTTCCATTAAGTAATTCCCTTGCCAGCATTTGGGTAGCTTCTTTCCCTTCAACTTCACCAGCATGAATATTGGCTTGTAGGTAAACTACAACCCTTTGATCACTTTTTATATCCTTGTAATTTGCCGGTAAAGGATCAGCAATGATCATCAAAGGGATTTTTCTTCCTTCAGCAGAGGTAGCCAAACTTTCAATCTTTAATAGGTCTGATGATTCTTCAAGATTAGTGATAAATTGAATTACTTCATTATATGCTGAGGTGGATTCATAGTTTGATTTTTCAGCTGTGGTCTGAATTGTATTTTGGGCTGATAAAATAAACTGAAAAGAAATTAGTAAAACAGGGATCAGTAATAGTCTCTTCATCGCAAATATTTTTATGGGGCCTAAATTAGGAAAAAAGAAGAAGCAACAAGGGAATATTGTTCAACTCAATATAATCTAATTTTAGTATTAATAAAAGGGAAAGAACCGGCTGTAATCTAATACCAATCTAACAGCTAACTATCCGGTTCTAAAATGCTTACTCGTATTTCAAAGATTCTACAGGATTTTGAGATGCAGCCTTATAAGCCTGGAAAGCAATGGTTAAAATAGCTAAAACAAAAGCAATAATCCCGGCTATAATAAATACCATCAGATTCAAATTTATCCGAAATGCAAAATTATCAAGCCAGGTATCCATATAATACCAGGTTGGAGGAACAGCAATTACAAAAGCAACAATAACCAGTTTTACAAAGTCTTTTGCTAGCAACCTAAAGATATCAATCGTACTTGCACCATTTACTTTGCGTATTCCAATTTCTTTGGTTCTTTTCTCCGTAGTAAATGCTGTTAATCCAAACAATCCGAGAGTCGCTATGATAATGGCCATTATTGAAAAAATAGTAATGATTTTACTTATTCGTTCTTCTCTGAAGTATACTTTACTAAAGCTTTCATCAACAAATGAATAGTCAAAAAGCTCATTGGGGGCAAACTCTAACCATTTTTGCTCCAGTAATTTTATTACTTCATCTGTATTTTTTGTGTTAAATCTAAGTGTCATCAAATATGGTGCATCATTTATATACATCATTAAGGGGCCAATGTTATCACGTAACGATTGAAAATTAAAATCCTCAACAACACCAATTACTTTATATGAAAGGGGTTTGCCATCTGGCCATGTCAGTCTTTCTAATTTGTGATTTAAGGGTTCTTCCCAACCAAATTGTTTGGCAGCTGTTTGGTTAATAATTACAGCTAGTGAATCAGTTGACATGGCAGAATTAAAATCTCGCCCTTCAATTATCTTCAATTCCATGGTTTTGACATAATCATAATCTACTTCCCATTGTTGAATTGATACAACTCTTTCTTTTACTCCATCAGGATAAACTGCTGAATTATTACTACTAGAGGGAACTGGTAAAAATGATGAGATTGTGGCACTTTTAAACTGTGGGAAAGTCAACATTTCTTTTTTAAATGTTTGAATTGATTCCCCTAAAAGATGTGTATTGTGTAAACAAATCAATTGTTCTTTATTATAACCAATATTTTTGTTTTGAATATAGTGCATTTGCTGATAAATAATTATAGTACCACTAATTAAAATAATGGTTGTCAATAACTGGACAACCACCAGCGAGTTCCGCAGTCTGCCACTCCCTTTAGATAATTTGAAACCACCCTTCAAAACTACAATTGGCCGGAAGGATGACAAGTAAAACGCAGGATAGCTTCCAGCTATCAAACCAGTAATAATTACGATACCTAAAAGTGAAAAGAGTGTGGATGGATCGTTATAATGAATGGCTATTTCTTTGCCTGCCAACTCATTGAACTCCGGCAGAGTAAGTTCAACTATAATCATTGCAAGAATATAGGAGAAAAGTGTAAAAAGCAATGACTCTACAATATATTGAATTACTATTTGACTCCTGATAGCACCCGATACCTTACGAATTCCAACTTCTTTTGCTCTTCCTTCAGAGCGGGCTGTAGCCATATTCATAAAATTGATGCAGGCAATTATCAGAATAAAAATGGCAATAAATGAAAAGATATATACATACTTTACATCGCTGTTTGCTTCAAGTTCAGCTGTTAAATCTGAATGAAGGTGAATGTCGGTTAATTTTTGAAGATCAAAAGCAGCACTCGATTCACCTAAAAATTCTTCAACGCTTGTACCCATTATTCTTTCGATATCAGGTCCTAAATATTTAACAAGCATTTCCTGGAACCGTATCACTAAGTCCTCAATATTTGTTTTGGGGTGCAACACAATATATGTTTGAAAATTATTTAAAAGCCATGATTGCTGGAAGCTCTCTTCACGGGCATACATTGACATGATAATTTCAAAACTGAAATGAGTGTTGGCTGGAATATCTTCAAATATCCCACTTATGATATAAGACTTATCATCTACCTTAATTGTTTTTCCTATTGCATTTTCATTCCCAAAATATTTTTTCGCCAACGTTTCATTGATAACTACATTTTCGGCTTTATTCAGGAACTTCAATCTGTTTCCTGAAATCACTGGAATGCTGAAAATATCAAACATGGTTGAGTCGGCATGTATGGCATTTGATTCTTCATATTTTTTGTCATCTACCGTAACTAATACAGAGCCAACATCCCTGAACCGGCAAGTATTTAGAACTTCAGGATAATCGTTCAACATGGCAGCTGCCATAGTGGGTGGAGCAGTTGTAAAGTTGTAATTTACACCGTTCATATAATAATCGGTAATAACACGATATATGTTTTCATGATTTTTGAAATGCTTATCGTAACTTAATTCATCCTGTACCCAAAAGAAGATCAGGATAGCAGTTGCTATTCCAAGAGACAATCCAAGTATATTTAAAAAGGTGAAAAGTTTATTCCTTCGAATATTTCTCAAGGCTGTTTTTAGATAGTTCTTAATCATAAAAGCTGGTGATTTTATTTATTTGTATTTATTAGTCAAGTGATGTGCCAAATAATATAACATACAGAATAGCAGTAATATAATTGCATAAATTAATCTTGGTATATAAAAAAGAGTAAAAATATTTTACTCATCATGTAAAATATTTTTACCTTTATACTTTCAGTTTATACTTTCAAAACAATCAATAAGCTAAAAAGAGAATAAATAAATGAATCCTACTGGTTCAATATTAATCGTTGATGACAATAAAGATGTATTGATTGCATTGGAGATATTACTGGAAGATGAGTTCGAAAAACTCAAAACCATTACAAATCCAAATCAACTACCCTTTTTGCTGCAGGCTGAAAAGTTTGATGTGATTTTGTTGGATATGAACTTTACATCCACAATCAATACCGGTAATGAAGGTATTTACTGGTTGAAACAAATAATGGCAATAGATCCCGATAGTGTCGTTGTTATGTTTACGGCTTTTGGGGATGTAAACCTGGCAGTGAAAGCAATGAAAGAAGGAGCTACAGATTTTGTGTTAAAACCCTGGGATAATGATAAGATATTGGCCACACTAAAGGCCGGGATACAATTGTATAAGTCGAGGCAGGAAACAAAAAAACTGAAAAATCAGAAATCAGTTTTAGAAGATCAATTGCGTAAATACCATCCTGATCTAATTGGTACTTCTGCTGTTTTTAAACATATCAGGGAGGTGATTGATAAAACAGCACCGACCGATGCCAATATTTTGCTAACTGGGGAAAATGGAACAGGTAAAAGTTTAATTGCCCATGAAATCCACAATAATTCATTACGAAAAAATGAACCCTTCGTAGTTGTAGATTTGGGAAGTATAAATGAAAACCTGTTTGAAAGTGAATTGTTTGGATATAAAAAAGGAGCATTTACTGATGCAAAACAAAACCATACAGGAAGAATTGAAATGGCCAATAGGGGTACACTTTTTTTGGATGAGATTGGAAATTTAACTCCTGCCATGCAGGTTAAGCTGTTAAACCTGTTGCAGGAGAACATCATAATACCCTTAGGATCTATTATTAGCGTCCCGGTGGATATTCGCTTAATCACTGCCACCAATCAAAAACTGGATGCAATGATCAAGGATAAGCTTTTTAGGGAAGATTTATTTTACCGGATCAACACCATTAGCCTTGAAATACCTTCTTTAAGGAATAGGCATGATGATATTGAAGTCCTGGCCAAAACATTTTTTGATCGCTATAAAGTAAAATACCACCGCGAAAATTTAGTGATGGGAAATTTTTTTCTGGAAAGATTAAAACAACATACCTGGCCCGGAAATATAAGGGAACTTGAACATTGCCTGGAACAATCAGTTATCCTTTGTGATGGTGAAAAATTATCTGAAAATGATTTTCATATCAAAGATCTAACAATTGGTTCCACCGAAACAGATGTTGGTATAACATTAGAGGAGATTGAAAAAAGAGCCATTTTGAAAGCATTGAAAAAATATGGAGGGAGCCCTTTAAAGGCAGCAAATGAACTGAACATTACGCGTCAAACCATTCATAATAAAATCAAAAAGTATGGTTTATAGAAAGTTCTATATAATAATTATAGTCCGGGTACTTTTAATAGCCATCAATTGTCTGGCTTTATTCTACTATTGGTGGCAGCCAGGTTTGTTGCATTTGAAATTCACTCTTGCTGCTCTTTTTGTACTACAAATTTTTTTATTGATATGGTTCCTGAATCGAATCAACCGCAGGTTAAGTTTGTTTTTTGATGCAGTAAAATCGGATGATTTTAACGTGATATATTCTGATTATTCAAAACGGGGCGAATTTGCAGAACTCAATAACCAGCTCGATAAGCTTTCAAAATATTTTAGGAAATTGAAAATTGAAAACGAACAACACGACCTCTATTTTAAAGCGGTAATCGAGCATATTGGAACAGGAATATTGGCCTTCACTGAAAGTGGCCGCATCCGGTTTATCAATACAGCAGCTTTGGAAATGCTGGGGGTTAACTATTTGAAAAATCTACCTGCTTTCGAAAATATCAAACAAGGACTTTCAGAAGACATTCAAAATTTAAAACCCGGTCAACAACAATTACTTGAAATTCCTATAGGAAATGATCTATTACAATTAACTGCCAGGTTAACGATTTATCAATTTGGGGAAGAGCAATTAAACCTGGTTGCATTGCAAAATATCCGGTCAGAACTCGAACAGCAAGAAACCCAAACCTGGCAAAAAATGATCAGGGTACTGACCCATGAAATTGTCAATTCTATTTCACCAATAACTTCCCTTGCTGACTCACTCTCAAGAATAGCTAATAAATCAATTGATAAAGAAGATAAAATAACCAATGCTGACCGAAAGCTAAAAAAAGGATTGGAAACCATTAAGAGCAGGGGGGAAGGACTCGTTGATTTCGTTGAAAAATATCGAAAACTAACCATCCTGCCTGATCCTCAAATACAAAAGATATCAGTTCCTGAATTGTTCAATGAAGTGAAAACATTGTTTAATGAACAATTTCAAAAAGAACAAATTCAATTTCGCGCGAGTAATGAACCCAAAGATTTAGTACTTCATGCAGATACTGATCAAATACAACAGGTTTTAATTAACCTTGTTAAAAATGCTATATGGGCTTTGCGCAGTGAAGAGCTTAAAGAGATTGATTTATTTGCAAACTCAGATATCAATGGTCAAGTAAATATTACTGTTTCTGATAATGGATGTGGAATAGAACCTGATATGCAGGATAAGATTTTTATTCCATTTTTCACTTCCCACGAAGGGGGTTCAGGTATCGGTCTTAGTTTGTCGAGGCAAATAATGATGATGCATGGGGGAAGAATTTCTGTGCAATCAAAATTAGAAGAAGGAACTTCATTTTATTTAAAGTTTATGGTTTAAATCTTAAACTTTATTTTCTTCATGCTCCCCAAAACCAGAAACACCTGCTGATACGATGAATTTCATTACCTCGGCAGGGTTAATATCTACTGGCTTCACCTGTGCTTTTGGGACAATAAACATTTCACCAGAAAAATTATAGGAATGAGGAAAATACACTGCTACTTTATCCATTTCGTGCAGACTCATTAAGTCTTCTTCAGTTAAAAATCCCAGCTTTTCCAGATTTGATACGGGGTTTACCAATACCAATACGGGCTTATTGAATTTTTTCCCTTTCCCTACAAATGCCGAAAACAAATCATTAAAGGCTGAATAAATGACTTTTAGCAGAGGGGTTTTATGTATAAATCGATTAAATAGGATTTTGAATGGCCGGGCAATAATGGTTTGTCCGATTAATCCTATCAGCATCAGGATAAATACAATGATAACCAATCCTAAACCAGGGATGTAAATGTCAAATAAGTTTTGAAGGGTGGTTTTCAAAATATTGTCAGCAAAAGTAAAAACAACATATATGATGTATGCAGTAATACCTATGGGGGCAATATAAAGTACACCTTGAAGGAAATAGTTTATCAATTTTTTCATTTTCTGTAATTTATAAGATTAAATTTTCCGTCCAAACTTGAAGCAATTACTTTAGCAAAAGTATCACTATTAGACGAGTAAATTTTATGTCGTCCCTGACGGGACTTCAAATGAAATTGTAAATCATTTTCTACCCATATCATATCCCGACAGGGATATGATATGGGTAGAAAGAAAAATCACCCCAATGATCATAGAGTCCCATCGGGACGTAATAAATAAAGGTCATTGAGACCACATGGTTCATTTTCCCCGGACAGTAGTGTAAAAGTATACTTAATTCAAATATATAAAACTGTAAATGGAATAAGTAATATGAAGCATAATTATAAATGCATTTTCACCTGAATCAGACAAAATGACATTTTATTTGGAGAATAAATAAATAGCATTACTTTTATGAGCGATTACTCACTTATAGTTATGACAGAAAAACAGGAAAAAATAATACAGGCCGCATTGCAGTTATTTGCTCAGGAAGGATATCATGCTACTTCTACAAGTAAAGTAGCAAAGCATGCAGGCGTATCAGAAGGATTGATCTTTCGTCATTTTGGAAATAAAGATGGATTATTGCAGGCTATCCTGGAAGAAGGAGAGCGTAGAATAAAAGCTTTGTTTGTGGATATTGTCATGGAAACTGATCCAAAAGAGGTAATCCGGAAAACCATTACAATGACCAGTAAGATTGATGTTTCGGACTATGACTTCTGGAAACTTCAATTTAAATTGAAGTGGGAACTGGAAGTGAGCGGGGACAAAAAAATGGAACCCTTGAAAATGGCACTTACCAACGCTTTTCAGAAATTAAATTATAAATCACCCGAGCTTGAAGCACAATTATTGATTTTATTTATTGACGGGATTGGTTCCGCGGTTTTAAAAGGCTCATCATTGAATGCTGATGAAATGATCCGGTTTTTAATAACGAAATATAATTTGTAAATTTTTTTATCCAAATATAATAAGTAAGTACTCACATAGAAAGTAAAATAATAATTGTTATGACACAAATTGATAAAACAAAACCCGTACTGGTAACCGGAGCTACTGGATATGTTGCTGGATGGCTGGTAAAAAAACTTCTTGATGAAGGAATTACTGTTCATGCAGCTGTAAGAAATCCTGATAAAAAGGAAAAAATTGAGCACCTTGATAAAATAGCCGCATCATCAAAAGGCAGCATTAAATATTTTAAATCCGATCTGCTCGAAAAAGGTTCATATGCAGAAGCAATGAAAGATTGTGAGTTGGTCTTCCATACAGCCTCGCCATTTGTTATGGATGTTAAAGATCCACAATTAGATTTGATTGAACCGGCAGTATTAGGAACCCAGAACGTTCTTGAAACAGCCAACCATACCGCTTCTGTAAAAAGAGTGGTGGTTACCAGTAGTTGTGCTGCCATTTACACTGATGCCATAGATTGTCAAAATGCACCGGGTGGTGTACTGACTGAAGATATATGGAATACAACTTCTTCCCTGGAATATCAACCTTACTCTTATTCCAAGACTTTGGCTGAGAAAAAAGCCTGGGAGATAGCAGGGAAACAATCGAATTGGAACCTGGTGACCATTAATCCAAGTTTTGTACTGGGACCTCCATTAAATGTTAAAGCCAATACATCTGAAAGTTTCACAATTTTAAAACAATTGGGTGATGGCTCTTTTAAAACAGGAGCACCAAAAATGGGAATAGGTATTGTGGATGTAAGAGATGTCGCGGATGCTCATTATAAGGCTGGTTTTATCCCAGAAGCAAAAGGTCGTTATATAACTTCAGCTTTTAGTACTAACTTTTACGAAATGGGAATGGCCCTGCAACCTAAGTTTGGGGAAAACTTTCCTATACCTAAAAAAGCTTTACCCAAATGGTTATTGATGTTGATCGGGCCGATGGCCAATAAATTGTTTACCAGGAAATTTATCAGGAACAATATAAATGTGGAATGGAAAGCTGATAATTCCAGGATCAAAAATGAGTTGGGAATACAATTCCGTCCAATGCAAACAACCATGGAAGATGGGTTTCAGGTTTTGGTGGATGAAAAAGTATTAAAAGCGAAATAGGAAAAAATTTAAATGTATCTCCGCAATTATGCCACAAATGAAATTTTTAAATTAAATCACTTTATGTTGCCACAGATTCACAGAAATTTTATTGAATCAGTGAGACTATGTTTTGATATCAAAAACATTTAGCCGAACTCCTGCCTGCCGCAGGCAGGGATCCTGAGCGATAGTCGAGGGATCCCTGGGATCTTATTCCCCACACCTTGCCGATCACTTACGGGGGTGCGATATAATGAAATAATTCCGATGAGATACCCCGCTGCTCTGCGGCGGGGAGTTTCATTCTCAAATTTTCTTCCATGCGAAATAGCCCATACAACCATATTCATCCTCCTGTTGTCTCATAAGTATAAAAATTTATAATTGAATTAGGGTTCAAAAAAAATGTAGCTAATACCATTCAGGTGTATTAAATTTTTTTCTGAATAAATGTTTTATTATTTTTGAGTTTTTAAAATCAGGTTGATATAGATTCAGAAATGCGTTTCCCTCGATAATGATCAATAATTTCGCGCATTGTTTTACTATTCTAAACTTTTTCTATGGAAAAAAAAGCCATATTTGCGATTCTAACTGTGTTATTTCTTCCATTTATTGTTAGAGCAGAATGGGTTATTGTTAATGAGAAAAAAACAGCGCAAACACCTCCGGATGTAATCTTGATCAGCGATGACAATAACTGCACTGTTATTAAAATAGATATTTCAGGATTCGACTTAAACGATTTATTAACAGAAAGTAAAACGTATCAATTTGCTGATTTATTGACCGAATCGATCACAACAAAACCAGGTTTTCCGGCATTGCCATATATTGCCAAAGTGTTGGCCGTCCCTGACCAGGCCGCAATTTCTTATGATATATTAGAAATTGGTGAAATACAAACATTCCCAAATATAAATTTACCACCTGCCAGAGAAAGCTGGCAGGAAGGGCAACCCGAAACCCCTTACATCGAAAACCTGAGGGCTTTTGGTTCAAATAAGATTTATCCCAATGAATATGTTAAAATTGAATCTCCTGCCATTTTCAGAGACTTTCGTATTGCCCGGATATCTGTTTTTCCGGTACGTTATATTGCAGCTAAAAAGGAGTTACAAATAGTTACCTCTTTAACTGTTCGGATTAATTATAATCAGGGAGTAGCTGTAAATCCTAAAAACTCCCCAAAAAAACCAATTGCTCATTCTTTTGACCAATTATACCGGAATTTTATTTTTAACTACGAAAACGTCCTAACTAAAAAATACGGCAGTAAGGATGAAGAGCATGAATTGATGTTGTGCATTATGCCCGACGACTTTTATGAAAGTTTTCAGACCTACGCGGAATGGAAACGCCAGAGTGGAATAGATATTCATATTACAAAATTCAGTGATATTGGTGCAAACTCAAACGATCCCGTCATTATTAAAAACCATATTGCTGATGCTTATTTTAATT
>Ga0164315_10001152_pt1 | contig 19710 bp, 44 predicted proteins | sample GuaBasSedimGuay6_FD_113737 | JGI IMG/M metagenome (GOLD analysis project Ga0164315, IMG submission 113737) | Subseafloor sediment microbial communities from Guaymas Basin, Gulf of California, Mexico - Guay6, Core 4569-2, 0-3 cm | ecosystem: Environmental > Aquatic > Marine > Hydrothermal vents... | reverse complement strand
CAGGATTCCCCCTACGCCTTAAGGTTCCAAAGTTTTCAATTTTTTGAGGATTCTCCTCTTTCTTTTAAGAATCGTTCAATTGCCTCTTCTCTGCTATCGAATACGTAGAACGCATCTTCACCACAATATTCGAGCCAATCAACAAATTCCTTTAGTATATCTTCCATCTTTTTAATTTTTGCGGAGAGTAGAGGGATCGAACCCCATACGTGCTACCGTACCCCCGGGGTTCAAGCCCGGTTCAGCCCCACCGGCTGGTACCCTCCATTTATGTTTTATCATTTAAACTTAGCCACGCTAAGAATTGATCATACCATTCTCCTTCATCTAATTCATTAGGATAATGATCTGAATTTAATATACTTCCGCTTATCCAACGCTCTTTGAACTTCTTAAGTTCTTTTTGCATGTCCTTTTCAAATTCGTATAATGTCATTTTTCTAAAAATTCTTTAGTATCTTCCACTGACCCATTTTTTTCATAATTAGGGTATACTACTTTTTCAAAATGTTCTAATTGTTCTTTATACCAATAACCATTTTCTCTATTTAAAACTGACATAGCATCAGATGAATTAAATCCTTCATCATGTTCACATTTCATTTTTCCATCTAAATGAGTATCTGCATAACAAGTTGCAATCCACCTGGCAAATAAAAACATTTTAACTCTTTCTTTCATATTAAAGTTTATCAATATAATTTTCTCCAAATGTTATACACATTCCCATGACAAAAAAGATAAGCATTAATGTTAAAATTTCTTCCATCACGCAAATAATTCGTATACACTATTTCCTGTCTTGAATTTAACGTATTCAAGTTTTCCTTCTTCATTCTTTTTTTCTTCAAGGATCTCTGTGATCTCTGTTGTCATCCACCAATCTCTTGTTGAATAAGTCCCTGCAAATGGCGATCCAACTCTCATAGATTCTCCAACCGTTGGAACGCTTCCAGTAATTTCTTTAAGGGTGCCTTCTTCATTCCAAGCGATAGATTCTATCATACTTCCATAATGTCCCTCACCATCTCCTACTCTTACTAATCTCGCCATATCGTAATATATTTTGGTGGAACTTCGTCCACAAGTACAACATTATTTTCCGACAAATAGAGTTTCAAACCATCTTGTTTCATCCTCCCACCATCAATTACAAATATCGTAACATCTGATCCATGTCTCATTCCAACTGTAGTTGCTGTAATAACATCCTTTGAGAGATGTACTTGAGCTCTACTCATTGGTTTTAAACCTTTTTTTAAAATAAGAGAAACTTTAGATGTACTCGTTCCGTGATAATAATCAGCTGGAAACTGAATCTCTTTAAAATCAATCCTAAGATTTAATTTTCCAGAGTGTCCTTGATGTGCTCTTATTTTTGTTTTAGTTTCGTTATATCCAAATCTCTTTTTATCGTTGTTTGTAACAATATCATCTAAGCTTTCAATTGTAATGCTCAACTTTTTAAGCAAATCATCAACTGATACCCATCCCCTTTTATCCATAACCAAATCTTCAGGGTTATGCCTTAACAAATACGATATTTTTCTACTTAAGTTTTTCATTTTTAATCTTTACGATTTCCATTTTTCGACCTAATCTCCATCCTTCTGGAATTAGGTCTCCTTTATAAATTTTCTTATTTTCTTTTTCGTTAGTTATCCAACAAGTTCCAAACTGAGAATTTTTTTCTCCTATATGTTTTCCTCGATGGGTTAATTTCATTTTTTCTATAGATTTCTTTGAATGTTTTTTTCCGATCCAATTTTTATTTCCTTTACTAGCATCACTTCTTATTTTTGAAAATTTCTTTCGGAAATCTTCATCTTTTAATTGTTCTCTAAGAGCAGCACCACCAGCGTACCCTCCTTTTTTTGCTCCAGCTAAAGAACATTTTAATTGATGTTCTTTGCTTGAAAAACCTCCGTCTCCTCCTGTTTTTAAATTCATACAAAGCGGATCAAGTAATAAATCTTTATTCACTATATTAATTTCTTGTTTTCTTAGCATTTCCCGACTTTCAAAGAACTCTAATTTTTCGCAAACATGATTTTCTTTTCCATATTTGTTTAGTGAATAATTTAATCTTTTTCCACTACCTAAATAGCCATCATTGAGATTATCTGTTGAATGTATCCCAATGTAATATTTTTCATTATTTTTACATGTTGTTCTGTAAAGATAATGATATTTTCTTCTTTGTGCTCTTCTCATATTCTTTATATGAGTTAAGTGGCACAAAGTTTCACGGTGGGCCCTACCGGACTTGAACCGATGACCTGCTGATTATGAGTCAGATGCTCTGACCAACTGAGCTAAGGGCCCTATTTTTATCCAAATGCTCCACCGAAAACTACGCCCTCTTTTCCGGTAACATCTTCTACACCACATATTTCTTGGGAATGCCCCCAATCATATTTAATAATTCCATCTTCTTTGAAAAAATCTGAATCTTCTTTTTTCAAAATTTCAAAAAGATCATCTTTTTCTTCACCCAGAAAATCTATTTTTGTTTCACAATTAACTATCATAAAACAAACATCCCATGTTACTAAATATGTCTTCATAATTTTTAATTTTAAAATAACGTGAGCGTACCCCGAATCCTGTTTTAGTCTATCATTTGTCTATTGGCCGCTTACCCGAGCCTATAGGGAGGGAACAAGCCCCAGTCTCTGTTTGCGTTGCATACTCTTCTGCAGTAAAGCGATTGTTCAGATGTGTACGGGTCTTTAAACCTGTGTGCCGTTCTACGCCGCTTACTTAATCTCCTGCGTTCTCCTTATATGTCCGGAAGTTCCTCACCGTAGTGCGATAGATCCTCTGCGTTATTTTTGTTTAACTTTCTTCTATAATAATTCGCTAATTGCCTATTACCTTTTTCCTCGAAAAATTTAATAAGTCTTTTTGTTTCTCCAACTCCATAACCTCACTATTAATTTATAAATATAACCAATTATTCAATAAGAAAAAAATTTAGTGAATAAAAAAGGGAGCAATTGAGCTCCCTTAACAATAACTTAAAAAGAGCATATTACACACCGCCTATACTTGATGTACGGGTAATCGACGTTGATATGGACTTTGTTGTTTTCATAATTATATTTTATATATCACTAACTAAAAAAGTTTTAGTTTTAGCTAACGTTAATTCATAATGTGGTTTAATACATCAGGATCACTTGCTTCATCTCCCCATGCTGTAACAATTAGATATGCTTTTTTCATATTCCATGTATCTCCATAAACAACTGGTTGTAAAACGACTGGATCTGGAATTTCTTTTTTCTTTTCTACTATTTTAAAATCTTTAACTTCCATATTATTCATATTGAAATCAGATTGTGGAGCAGCGATTTCTAATGAGCAACGAGCATATTCATATTTATCATCGCCAGACCTAATATCATCTCTCTTTTCTTTCCAATTATATTGTGATACTTTCCATTTATCAACTCTCATAAAGGTTTTTTTCCATGATCCCCTATCCCATGAACGTTGGTGTCTTTCTATGAAAGCCATATCACTTTCTTCTATTTTAAACTTCTCAATAGCTTCAAGATTTTTATCCGGAACTTCTCCAAGATAACGTTCAACTTCACCATAAATAAGATTATACTTTTGACAAATCTTTAACACTGATTCTTCAGTAATAAACTTATAAAATGGATATTTCATAGAAAAATAATTGATCATTTCTCTCAATTCTTTTTTCTCTCTATTTTCCACTATGATTGCCTGAATACGTGCTTCTTCAGTTCTTGCTTGAGAAGCTGTTTTAGTATTAGTAAAACCTAATCTTCTCAATCTTTCTGCTTTATCAATTTTATCCTGTTGATCAGTTGTAGTTTCACCTTCATTTTTTGCATCAGCCAAAAGTCTATCTACTTCTGTGAAAAAAGTTTCATGAATTTCAGCTACTAATTCTTGAGTCGTTTGCACAAACTTTCTTGTTTTTCTTCTTCCTATCATAATTTCTCTATTTCTTCTTGCAGTCTTCTAATTTGCAGAGTGTTATTTAAAATTATACGTTGAGCTATAAGAGATTTTTTCAAACCTCCAGGCAAATCTGTTACGTTATTCACTACTTCTTGGGTATCTACGTCCCATATATAAGCACAGATAATGCCATAGCAATTCACAGATGGTTGTTCATAGAATCGTCTTAGCATTGTAAACCAATGAATACTTTCAAGTAAAACACCCTTCTCATTCTTGACATCAATTTTATCATCGACATCAAGTTGCCAAGATCCAGTGGTGTAATTACTTACAGCAAAGAACTTTCTATTAGTCTTTGGCTTCTCCTTCAACTCGTGCATCCATTCTATCTTTTATCTGAGTTTCTTTAGCAATAAAGGTATTCCTCGTGGCTAACCAAGCATCAGCAGGGCTAACTTCTTCATTAGCCAAACATACTGTGTAAATTCCCCAGTACATTTCTTTAATATCACTTCTTTCTTCATCATTCAAAGGAAGCTGCTCAAATAATTCGCAAAAATCCTCCCGGGACAAAGATTGCGTTGGATCTATTTTTTTCATGTTGTAAATATAACAAAAAAATTCGAAAGAAAAAAATTATCTTTTAGTTTTAAAATTTATTTTATTTTTCATCATAACGCCATCAGCGATATTGATGCACTCTTCGATTGGGTATAAATCTAATTCGCAGTTCCCTACTGAATATATTTTGTTTGTTTCTACGATGTCTAAAGTATCTGAGAATAAGATAAACTCATCTCCAGCATATCTTACTAATATGTCTTCAGGTGGCAATGACAATCCAAGACGCAAAATTACATCTTGAATATATCTGTCTCCGTACGTATGGCCTTTTTCATTAATTTTCTTTAGATCATTAAGATCAATGAAATACACATACCTATGCTTCACATAATCCATATTGTAGTGTAACCAATTACGATTATATAAGCCAGTTAACGTATCATGAAACGCTAGCCATTTTAAGTGCTTATATCTAGGAAATTTTTTAATCCTGGAAAACATATTAAAAATTCTTTATTTGTTAAATGAGTCCAAAAATGTTTGTCATTATAGAAAAACATTACTGCCATACAGTCACTCTTGGGTCTCACGTTTAATTTATGGCCTTCAGTAAAACCTACTGCCATTTTCTTTACTTCATTTTTTCTTAATTCAATACTCCACTCACGTTGTTTAATACCAAGCTCAGTTAACGAACCAGCTCTCCACAAATCAAACGTGAACTGAACTGCAGGTATTCTTGATAAGATCATGTTCTAACAATATTTTTGGTATGACTGATAAATCTGCTCCTCGTTTATGAGTTTCATTAACATACAATGATTTGCATTGCTCTAAATGTTTGTCCCAATTGTCCCAGAGCTCTTCAATTCTATCGCTATGCATCCAACCACCTAGCAATTGGTTATTATGTGTTCTTTTAAGATCTTCAATCCAAGCTCTGACTAGCATCCGATTAAATAGTTCGTCATAAAACATAACACTTTTGGGACCCTTGTGGGCATCATAACCTTTAATTAAGGAGTAATACTTAAGGAACTCCTTGTGCACATCTTGATCACCTTTGATACACTCAGAAGGATCTCTAAGTAACAGTATGAAATAATCTTTATCAGTCACATCCTCTAGCGTATGCCGCTTAATTAATAAAGGTTTAGCATCTAAGTTAATATCCAGAAAATTATCTCCTCTCTCACTTATAGAAAAAGCTCTATGACCATGTGTAGGTTTTTTTGTTAAAAACTCCACAATGTATCTAGCCCACGTATTTCCGCTGTGACCATAACTTACTAAATAGTTATTTCTCTGATGACTCATGTTTAGCTATTTCTTCTTTTATTTTTGCCATCTTCTCATGCAATTTATGTTTGCTTATGGTGCTATATAAAATCCATCCACATATCCCGGTGAAAACTAGTTCAAACCAACTGAAATCTACAATTGTCAGTATAACTTGAAGACTTAAAACCAAAACCCAAATTCCTATGTCAAGTACTTTCAATTTTGGTTTAGTTTTCCATCCTACAAATAAACCTAATATCAATAGGAAAATAACTACATAATCTACAATTTCAATGTTCATAATATTTTATTTTAAGTAACACAATTTAAGTCTCTATATTTGTTGTTATGATCAATGCAAACATCTAAACAGTTTTCTCTACAGATCTTATCTTTGTAGCAGTCATGCTTATCAAACCACGCTTTTCTATCTGCTCTCATACCCGGTCCAACTTTACCAACTGCAGCTCCTTTTTCTCTCATGTAAATAACACAAGGGAAATGATAGTCTCCAGCAATTACAGAATCATCTAAAAGGATAGCACATTTCTTAGAATCAGTTTCAACCATTCCTCTTACATTTCTACCTTCAGCAAAATGCTTGATTCTATATTTTAAGATTGGATGGGCATCTAAAATTACTTGTTCAACTTCATTTAATCTCGGAATAGGTTTGTTATATTGAGCTGCAGAAATAATTCTGATATCTGCAACACCAAGATTATCAGCAAACCTAATAGTATCAATAGTTTTATCAATATTGTCGGGTGTTAATACAACTCCGACAGTAACGTAAGTTTCTTCTGAAATGTATTTAATGTTTTCAATTACAGTTTCCCAAGATCCTTTTACATCTCCTGCCATTTTATCTCCATCTTCTGCACAGCATGCATCTAAAGATATAGAAAAATCATTAACCCCTGCGTCAATTAATTTATAATACAACTCTAGTGAATTTGAGCCATTAGTAGAAATAGCAATTCTATTGATACCTTTACTTTTAGCGTAAGCTATGATTTCAACAATATTTTTGTGTAAGGTTGGCTCTCCTCCCGAGAATCTGATGTTCTCTAATGGTTCACCTTCACACCAATAGTCAATATTTCTTTTAACCTCTTCAAAAGAAAGTTGCTTAAATGCTCTATCACCATAAATTTCATCTTTCAAACCCCTACAATAAGGACACTTAAAATTACAATATTCAGTTATGATCATCTCACATCTCTTCATTTGAGAAGTATCTGAAACGTGTTCAGCCCTCTCATTAGATAGTGTATAGAATCCAATTTCCTTTAAATCTTTCACTTCTTTTTTCCTTTGTGGGCATGTCCTTCTTGTAAAACTCGTCTCGTTATTCTCCCTTTTGTTAAATCATACGGAGTCATCTCAACAATTACTTTATCTCCTGGCAAGATGTTAATCATATTCATCCTCATCTTTCCAGATGGATGGCATATTAATGCATGGCCAGAATCTAATTCTACTCTAAATAATCCCGACCCTAAGGCTTCTAGGACTGTTCCTTCAACTACAATAGGTGGTTGTTTAGGCATATTATAAATTTAATTTATGTTCATCAATTTCTGATCCATGAATAATATCATGAAACACATCTAATAATTTTGGTTTTATCTCAGATACCTCATCTACCTGAATGATAACGCTCGGGAAATCTCGCATGTATGCAGTATACCCCCCATCTTTATCTGTAAACGCTACTATTTTCATATTCTTTTTATTTTTCAAAAATTTCATCCCAGAACCCGTTATTAAAATCTTCAGTAACTTTCATCACGTTTGTAAACTTGTAATCTAATACGTAAAAAGGTACGTATTCTACTTGCTCTTCATTAAAATAAATGCCCTGTTCTTCAACAGAAAACCCATCATACTCTCCATTTTCAAAAATAACTTGGACACCCACTTTATCCGGATCCCCCATCGCTGAAACATGTTGATCAAAATCTTCATAAGTGTTAATTACTACTCCACGAGATCCTGGATTACATCCAAGCATTGGTATTGCTAAAGTTACTACATCTCCTACTTTAAGTCCCATTTTTTATTTCGTTTAGAATATCATAAAGATCATTTATCAATTTTTTATTCCACAGAGAAGTATCTTTTTTGGGAATGTCATTGAAAAATAACCCCATTAAATGTTTTATTCCATTTTCATTTAGATTAAGAGCGACTTCAAATACATCTAAATTATCACATTCCCTTAATATCTTCCTAACCTTTTGTTCTTGACTACACATAAAATCAAATGTCCAACTGCAATCAGTTACTCTCCACACAAAATTGTTTAAGAGAGATATTAATAATATTCTTCTCTTAATGTTTATATATGTCATAGTCATGCCTTAACAGAATATTATGAGGATCTCTTCCCGTATGAAACTTTAAGCAATTCTTGCATTTATAAGCTCTGACTTGCCAAATATTCTTTGGATTCTTGTTTTGTTTATGAGCCCACCCCACAGCATCTTCAAAAACTTTAAAAGTTTTCTTTGCTTTACCGGTTGCTGTTATACATTGTCTAAGCGGTTTCATTTCAATTCGACGATTGCACCTATATCTTCTAATAAATTTTTAAGTTTTTCAGCTTCCTCTTTACAGCATTCACTTTTAATGATAGAGGGAGTAACATTGACAATATGTTTAGCGTCTTTTAACTCAACTTTTAATTCGTCTCTGAGAATTTTCATAACACCTATTCTCGCAACTCCTGGATTAATGAGACATACCTGGAAACCGTTACCCTCTTCTCCAAAGTATTTAACGTGTTCTACTTCATCATCTGGATAAGAATGTGTTTTCAAGAACTCTTTAATACCATACATCGATTCTACTTTTGTATGATTTAAGTTAGGAAAGTTTCCTCCATACTGCGCATCGATCTGTTTTTCAACAGGATCATATGTGACAGTGTCTTCAAATGACCCACAGTCATTCATATGTCTACCTATAACATAGACATCTTTTGGATTATCTTTCCAAGTGAAAGTTTTCTTTTTGAAACCTAATTTCAATAGACGTTTTTCAGTAACATCTAATTCGATAATTAACTTTACTTTCATTTTCATATTACAAATATAAACAAAATATCCAACAGAAAAAAATTCTAGGCCAATTATTTTTCAGCAAAAAAACAATCATAACCTTCTGTGATATCTTTCCAAATTAAAACATTTCCATTCATTGTTAATGCCACACATGCCTCGATGCCATCATTATCACACATGATATGATTTCCCTCATAATAAGCTACTATCATTCTTTCGGAACCAGCCCCTATATTAACATGAATCATAGATCCAATTTCTGGAGGTTTAACAGAAGGTTTGCCATTTTCCTTAATGACCATTTCACAACCTGTTCCATTATGTATTTCTTTTTCCATTAAACTAATATAAACAAAAAAACTGGGAGATAAAAATTATTTCCCAACTTTTTTATGGGGTGAAGGACGGGAATCGAACCCGCAACCACCGGCACCACAAACCAGTGCTCTACCAATTGAGCTACCTCCACCATATTGGGTGTTCACGGGATTCGAACCCTGCCTAACAGATTCACAGTCTGTCGTGCTAACCACTGACACTATAAACACCATAAAAAAAGGGAGACCTAAAAGACCTCCCTTTGAAAATTAAAAATTTCTCTTTAAAATAAAGAATAGAAAGCCTGTAGCGTATTAACGTTATCATGATGATGGTTTGTATGTGAGCTAAAGCGTTTCATTTTAATATTTATTCTTTAATTTATTTGAGATTAGCATACGTAATGTTTACTTCTCCCAACCCATCCACTTTCCTCTCTTAGAATCCCAGCTTCTTTTGAATTGATATTCAACTCTAATTGTCCAAGATTCTGGAAAGTCTGATAGTCTTGTTAGTTGTTTGGCTATTTCTAAAGCCTTTAGTTCTTCTACTTCTTTATTATCCCTAGTAGATTTGGATCTCAAGATTCCGTATTCCGTTTCCACGAAAAACGTTGGGGCTTGTGAACCCATCTGATGGGTTGACACTACCTTCCATAGTTTACGATTTGTATTCATGATCAGTTACCAAGTAACCAACCTTAACCACTATCTATGAATTTTTCCATTGTTTTCTTTTCTTCGTTTTAAATTTCCAACTTTTTGTTGGCATATGTCTTTGCCATCTTGTATTACATCCCCTATTAGGACGACAGATTGGACAATATAATTTTCTCCTTATAGCAGCATTTTTATACACCCTGCTATTACTAGTGTTTCTTTCTTCATCAAAAAATCTCATGTTACTTTGTTTATGTTAGTTTCACATAAACAAAGCCTCTCTTTCTCTTAATCTTTCCATTGATTCTTTCTATTATATTTCCAAGTCTTATACATTCTAATATGATAAGACATTATAGTTTTATTTGGATTTCTAAATCCTGGGTTCCATCTTGGATAAAACATTACTCCCTCATCCCAGTACATTGGCCAATACCATTCGTACCCTAATTTTTTATACTCATTTCTAGTTTGAGCCAAGTTAAATCTAGCTCGATTGTAATTTACACTCATTTTATTGACTTTAGGTTAAATTAAACCTAATGCCAATATTTTCTAATTGTGTAAATACTTAATTTCATATTAATTTATAAGATCACTGATAATTTTTGCTTTTTCAAAGTCAGTCAAATTTTCTTTATTTATAGTTTGAATAGCTTGATATGCACGATATTCATTTTCTACGAATCCCGGAGCTCCTGACTCTTCTAAGAATTTAATCTTATCTTTAAATACTTGCTTCTCTTTTTTAATTCCTTCAATCTTTTTATCAAGATTTTTTATTTTTTCATTGAAAGTCTCTAATGATGTTCCGCCAGTTGATACAAGAAACATTTCTCCAGCATATATTCTAGAATTTCCAGTTTTTCCAAACTTAAAATAAGCATTGGAGTCTCCATATACAAATCCTACATATTCTGTATCTACGTTTCCACCCCCAGATTTTTTAACTAATTCTGAGTTTTTAACAAATTCAAGAATATCAGTTCTTTTTGTTATGTTTTGTTCTCTTAATACGGTTGATAGTGTTTTCATAATGTCTATTTAAAATTATAAGACAAATATAAACAAAAGTTTTGACAGAAAAAAATTAAAGTGTAACTACTTTCTTCGTATCTAATATTATTTCGTGTTTTAATATTGCAACTCTTATAAGATTTCCCGCATGGAATATTGTATTGGGATTATCTGGACTCACATAAAACACCATCCCAATAGATTTTGAGTATTGATCAAAAAACTCTTGTAAATGGTAACCCTTTTTGAATTTAAAGGTAGCCATTTGTAAAAACTTAATTTCTTCTCCTAATCTAATAAGGTTTCCATCTCTAAAAATATAAAACTCATCTTCAGAATTATCAGTTCTTGCATTTATAACTAAGTGATTCTTCAAGTCATATTCACAAACGGGGGCAACACAAAAATCAACATACCCATCATAATCATAATCTTCTAATTCTTTCTTAAGTATTTTACTAATTCCTTGATCAGAGTGACCAAGTTTCACAACTTTAAACTTCTCTACAAATTTCATAATAACATAAATCTTTTATATTATATGTTAAGAAGTCTTAAAGGTTTTTCTCTGAAGAGGGAATTATCACAATTTTATTCCAGAATTTTGAAGGTTTGATATCCCATCCATCTGGGATATTCTTTTCTACTACATTTAAGAAGACGTTATATCTTCTTTTATCTCCTCTATAAGATTTAACGGGATTCAGAATAAACCTTCTGACTTTATGGTTTTTATAGAAATCCTCTGTGATAGCAATTACCGTAGGAATGATTTTAAAGAAATCTCCTAAGTTTGTTACAGTTTCAAACTCATCATCAAACGTATTGAAATCTATAACATAATCATCTTTTACTTTCTTCTTATCAACTTGTGGATTATAAAAATTGGCTAGATATCTTGTGTCATCTATTTTAAAATGGTATTGATGTAAGATGTCTCCTAACATTCCCTTATACTCAAATGGCATAGCTGGACTTGAACCTTCACCTATTTCATTTACAAACCGTGCTCTCATAAGAGGATTTTTTTTATATATCCTCTTCAACTACTTCTTCAATTGGTTTGTCTTCTTTATGTAATACGATTGCTAATATGAAATACAAAGCAAACATAAATACGAATCCAGAAAATAGTGCTAAGACTAAAAACAACATTCTCATTAAAAACGGATCTTTCTCTGGATCTAAGTGTTTAGAAATTCCACCAAGTACTCCACATAATTTAGCTTCTTTTCCTCTAGTTCTTTTAATAGCATGATACATAGATTTTTCTGGAACTTCAGATTTTAATATAGCAGCTAAAATGAAATATAGTGCAGGGAGAATTAATCCCCCTGATAATGGTATTAATGCTAGAAATATAAGTCTTATTATAATTGGATCCCAAGAAGGATCTAACGCTCTCGATATTCCCGCTAATACGCCAAATACCTTAGCATCTTTCCCTTTTACTCTTTTTACTTTAATCATAATCTTACTTTAATTTTGGAACATACACTGCGATAATTCCCAGTGCAGTTAAATCTTCTATTTTCTTTTTAGGGCATAGAATAGTTTGTTTACTGAATTCTTTTTCATCATATAAATCTCTTACTTCTGAGTTATTAAATAAAACTTTTCTTACACCAAATCCTTTTCTTGAACACTCATAGAAGAAAATAAAATCTTCGTTATATGCAATATATTCTTTTCCATTCACACCTATTTTCATATTTGCAGCAGGCTCATCATACATTACAGTAAAAACGTCATATTCTTTACCCATAAAATAGTAAATATCTTCAGTATCTACTATTACATATTCCCCGTGTTCTACTGTATTTCCAGATAAAATTACATCTTTAATTTCGCCGTCAGCAAATAAAGACATTACAGATACTAATAAAATTCCAAACATTAATGCTAATTTTTTCATAATTTTCTTATTTTAATTTGTTACAAATGGTTTTGTCATCCAATCTTCTATTTCTAACACTTCTTCTATAAAATTAAAAGGTGTTGTCATCCATTCCTCTACTTCAATTCTATTTTCTCTGAAATGTTTACTTTCATGATTATTAGATACAGATATAGATAAAAATCCTATAAAAAGGATGGTTACTATTGTCAAAATTCTTGTTCTCATATTATTCTATATTTTAATTTATATAGTATATAGATACAAAACCGTGCCAAAGTTCACTTTTGTTTGGAAATGAATAAGTTAGGGAATTAAGGGAGAATTTAAAGCTGTACGGATATGTACAGTAAATACCAGTACCGGACAGTTTGATATGTAGGAAGTATCGCGCGAGAAATATTATAAATGACTCCAAGACCATGTTGAGGTTCCAGAAAAAGATCCGGCTCCTATTACATAAATCCCTCCATAAATTTGTATGCTACCTCCATTGGAAGAATAGGGGGCGTGGCTAGTTTGAATCCGAATTCTAAAAATATCGTTATAATCAATAGTGCCAAGAGTATAATTAGTTGCTGAAAATGTTCCATTCCAACTTTTAAATATTGTCCACGTAGAAGTACTATTAATACTATATTCATAGGATCCTCCACCATCAGTATAAGATGATAGTGCACATCTAACAATAGGTTTAAATGTATTCCCAGAAACCCGACCAGTCATAGTTATTGTTCTATATGCAACATAATCTGTTAAATTATTTGTTGTGGTAGTTACTCCCCCAAGTGATTCAGTAACTTCTGCATGAGTTATTCCACCGAATTTACCACTCATTGACGTTTCAGAAGTACTTGTGGCTGAGGCCATATTACCAGAAATAGCTCGGTCATTTAATGACCCGGACAGCGTTGAGGAAAGATTCCACTCAGTATTAATTTGGCTGAATGATATTGAGGATCCAGGGGATGGTAAAGTCATAAGATATATTTTATTTTATATATCTAACTTAGTAGCGGGTATCGGACTTGAACCGATCGCCTTAGGGTTATGATTCCTACGCTCTACGCCTGATGAGCTAACCCGCCAATAAATTTTTGAAATTCTTGTTCAACGAACTTTTTATCAAATCCACCCATATCTTTTATGACATAAGGTATAAAATCTTTTCGTTTAATTTCTTTTAATTTTATTCTATCTCTATTTTGTACTTGTTCAAGAGAATGAGATTCCATTATCTTCTCATAATGCCACTTACCATTCCATAATATTGCTATTTTAAGATCTAGAATTATTACATCTGCATCCCATCCATTAAACATTTTTTTGTTAGTAAGAATATTCTTAAATTTAGCTTTGCATAGTTCGGCAAAATAAATTTCATTTTTAGATCTATTAGATAAACCAGTTTTCTTACGTTTTCTTAGTTTTTCTATAGTTTCTGGCTTATGCTTTCTTCCAATCCAAGGATGCACTATTTCTCCTGATTCAAATTTCCTGGCCTGCTCTGTAGCCATCTCTTTAATTTTTGGAGAATTATTCTTATTTAAGCCTTTATTCCAAGGATTATATCCTTTACTTTTTCTTTTTCTTCTTGGGCCCTCACCATTACATGAATTTGTATGTTTTTCCCTAGAAGTTTTAATTTGAAATTCGCACTTAGGACATATAAAAATCATTTTTATTTTATATATCCAATTTTAGCCGAGCGCAATGGGCCTCTCTGCCACGTCGCAATTTAACTTCGAATTTCAAATTCTTGCTGATGAAGTAGATCTCTTTCAATCATCCTATATTCTGCAGCATTTTCATAATTTTGATTTAGAATACATTCTATTTTTCTTCCTCTAACCACAGTTAATAACATACTTATATTTGTAGTTGGTTCTTTAATACCTAAAGTATTGCAAATTTTTACAAAATTCATGTTTCAATTTTAGTTTGAGCGAAAGACGAGATTCGAACTCGCGACCCCGACCTTGGAAGGGTCGTGCTCTACCAACTGAGCTACTTTCGCATAGGTAAGGCTCAAAGGACGACGCAGTCGCTACCCTCGATTTATCACGTCACCAGCGTTCATGTGTACCTTACTTTGAGCGAAAGAAGGGATTCGAACCCTCGGCCTTCTCCGTGGCAGGGAGACGCTCTGACCTGACTGAGCTACTTTCGCATATAAAGATCAAATAATTCTTTAATTTTTTCTTCTAAATATCCTTTTCCTTTTTTAGTTTTAGGATTTTTCCAATCTATCCTAAAAACTTTAATTCCTTCTTTTTCTAGAAACTTATCTCTCTTTTTATCAGATTCTATTCTTTCTGGTAATTTATGTTGAGATCCATCAATTTCTAAATCAATTTTTCCATTACTAAAATAAAAATCTAAAAAATATGTTTTACCCTCATCATTTTTTATAGGATGATTAAATTCATAATTTGTTAAACTTAAATTTTCTAAAACCCTTTTGAAATATTTTTCTGGGTAACTTTCTATATTTCTTGTTTGCCAAGTTGCATGAGTTCCCTCTTTAAATGACTTAAGAGCGGATTCTCTCATTTTCAACTTAGATTTCTTAGTATGTTTTCTTCCTTTTATCCAAGGTGCATTTCCTTTTAATGATTCACCGGTTTTTTTAACACGTTCGTCTGTTTCTTTCGTCAAACCTTTATTCCAAGCAATTCTATTTTTATTTGGATCATGGGTTTTTCCTTCACTATGATTTCTCCAAATATGAGTTCCTATTCCATGTTTAGAATATTCTTTACCACAGTGTTTACATTTTACTTTTTCCATGAATATACTTTATTTTATATATTCATAGGTAGAGCATCACGTTGTGCAGTTATCGCATGTTTCCACATTTTGGGCATATGTAATAATACCCATCATTAGTATTAAATTTTTCCATTAAACTTCCACAAGTTTTTCCATTAGGAAGAGTTGCCATACATATCTTTACAAAATTAGACATATAAATCTTTATTTTATATATCTTTAGCGGCCCCGGAAGGACTCGAACCCTCATCTCAAGATCCGTAGTCTAGTATTCTATCCGTTGAACTACGGGGTCGTACGCATAAATGGAATCGAACCATTGACCTCCGGTGTATCAGACCGACGCTCTAACCAACTGAGCTACATGCGTATTAAAAGTGATTCACTATCAATGATATTCACGTCTAGTGAATCACTTATTATTCATACTCCAAACTCTCGTTTGATGTCTTTTTTATATTTATTCCTTTCGGAACGTTTTACATTTCTGAAAGCAGTTTTGAAACTTTTAGATACTTCTTTCCTTTTATCGGATGTGGTTGCTTGTTCCATATTCCACCGTTTTGCATCTCGAAGTTCTTTACGCTTTCTTTTTGCTTGTTTAGCGTCCATTAGTATTCTAACATTTTCTCGACTCCATAGTTTGTCTTGATTTTATCAAGCCATTCTTGAGTCTTAATTTTAGCACGGACTATTTCTTTGTTATCAACAAATTTATAGACCACACCTTCTTTTAGATTAAACTTATTCTCTTGGACTTCCTTAATAAATTCTTTAGTAAGAGGTCCCTTATATACAAGCTTAGGCATACTAATGTCTCTGAATTCACTGAAGAACTCTGAAGGGTTGATAAATCCTTTTTTAAATAACCATACATCAAAAAAGAAGATGTCCTGTGGTTCATCCCAGACATGCCAGCCTGCGAAAGAATTTTCCCCAACGAATTCTCCATACAGAGTAATTCTGTCGATGTTTCTAAAGATTTTATGTTTATTGAATCTATCATTGATCCTCTCCGCATATTTATCTTCAAAAACTTCTACCATTTTAAAGAACTGGTCATTGGCGTGAGTTATCACCCTATGACGTGTACCGTATTTTTTGAAGCCTAGAGTAAATCTACTCTTCTTGGATAATTTACGATTCCATTCTACTCTGAAATTAGAGCCATCTAATTTGTCAAAAGCTAATATATGTTTGCCTAGATGTTCTAGGTCGTACTTTTTAGTTTCTTCGTAATATTTCATTTCAATTGAATTAATGTTTCCGTTTTTATTGCTTTACGGATCCATCTCATCAATGTGATTGCTCTAAATTCAGTGTATATAAATGTTGATTTCCATTCACTAGCATTAGAGTCTATCATCAATTGATATTCAGATGAACCCACTCTGATTATGTAGTAAACAATACCCTCACAAATATGAGATACTTGTGCAAGATTGCCGTTACTAACAATTTCTTTTAGTGAATGTTTTAGCATTATTTCTATTTTTTATTTAATTTCTACTGTGGCTCCAACACATTCGAGATCTTCTTTTAATCGCTGGGCTTCTGCATTCATACACCTTTCTCTAATTATAGAAGGTGCTGCATCAGCAATATCTTTTGCATCTCTAAGGCCTAAGCCGGTTATTTCTTTTATATCTTTTACTACTTGTAATTTTGAAGGTCCACATTCCATTAACCATACATCATACTCTGTTTGTTCTTGTGGTTCTGGAATATTTTGTTCTAAAACCTGCTTGTATGGGTTAACGTGTACAATACCGTGTTTTTCTTCTAAAATTTTTACTAATTCTCTTGCCTCTAGAATCGTTAGATTCGCTAAATCTTCTGCTAAATAATGCAGATGATTCATTCTCAACTTTTTCATTTTTCTTTCTTTTTCTGTTCTACAAATTTATATGATTGTTTAAAATCAGAGATTTTAAGTTCAAAATCTAATAATGAACCCGGGGATGTATAATTTACCTCGGATTTTTCTATATCGTAAATTTTAATTTTATAGATAATCTCATTCTTCCTATTAACGTAATATAAAAAGAGAACATTTTTCTTATCTTCTAACATATTATCTACAAAGGAATGAATATCTTCTTTCCAATATTTAGAATATGATTTTTTTATGATGATTTCCTCTGCTATGTTTTCATCCTGTGGAAAATACAGAAAACTATCTATACCTTCTATCCGGCAAAAAGTATGTCTAGCATTATCAAAATCTTCATTTAAATCTTCTTCGTTTCCGAAATATATGTCATAAGGACCTCGATACATTGGTTTATCACTATAGTGATTACACATACATAATTTCCTCATCATTTCATTTTTGTCGTTTGTAATTATTCTTCCCAACATGAAATCCATCACAATGCACACATTTATATGCTCTGAAAATTCCTTCATATTTTTTCTCCATACTTTCTGCAGCTCTAACTGCAGATTTTCTTGTATTGTAACTTACTTTTGGTTTACCAGTTTTTGCTACTATATGAGAATTTTTATGAAATAATCCCCAAGCATTTCTGGTTATAAAAAAGTTTCTTATAAATCTTTTAAGTGGTCCCTGATCTTTCAGAGCCTTCACTAGATTTTTTAGTTTCACCTTTTGCTATTTTTTCTAATTCATTATGCATATCTAATGCTTCATCTATTGTTTTTCCTAATGCTAAAAATAATTCTGCAGAAGAAACACCCCCATTAGGGTCAGGCTCATCTTTTTTCATCGTATTGTAATTTTTATGCGTATTTTCTTATCACTTTAAATATCTCTTCAGTATTTGTAAATTTCAATTCTTGGTCCCTTTTAACAGGATAGAATGCTATAGTAAATCCATGATTCCCTTCAAATTTTTCAGTAACCGTTTTCCCATTTACTTTATCTAAATAGATCCAAGGGAAATTTCCAACTAAATCAATATCTATTCCTATTTTTTTAAGTCTATCCCCAAAAATTTTTATCTTATCCATTATATTTGTATTTTTTAGTAGCTCCAACGGGACTCGAACCCATATCTAGAGTTTAGGAAACTCCTATTCTATCCCTTGAACTATGGAGCCAAATGGCGTATTGGTTTTTGCCCAGGTTATAAACCTAATCTCTGGGTATTTTTTAGGATATAGTCGAGCTTTTGTATAAAGTATGCACATTTTAAAGAAGATCTTCAAAACCATGTATAATTGATAAATCATAGTACCCCGTACAGGATTCGAACCTGTGACCCTCAGATTAGAAATCTGATGCTCTATCCAACTGAGCTAACGGGGCATTTGTACCCGTGAAAGGATTCGAACCCTCTCTAAAGGTTTAGAAAACCCTTGTGCTATCCCTTACACCACACAGGCATTTAGGCTATTGTAAAAATCGTAAAATATTTCCGCATCCCACTATTAATTGACCGTTTAAATCAGCCACTGGTTTTGGTGAAGCAGTTAAGATATGTTCTACTTCATATTCTTGTTCTAATCTTGGAATTAAATCTCCCTTTAAATCAGCCCACAGTTTAATCTTATTTTTCTTCAGCATCTCTAAGCTTTTGAATGTATTGAGCTTTTTTCCTTTTCTCTCTTTTGACTACAGAAGGTTTAGTGAATTGTTCTCTTTTCCTGAGTTCTAAGACTTGCTTAGTTTGCTGAGTTTTACGTTTCAAGCGCTTAAGCGCTCTTTCTATACTTTCTCCTTCTTTTACTTTAATTACTAGCATCTATTTTGTTATTTTGATTTTAATTTCTTTAGTACCATCCTTGCTCTTTATAGATAACAATGCTTCGTTATCAGAGACAGATTCATTTAATACTCCATCTTCTTGTGATAAATATGTACTTCCATCAATAACAACAGCTACTTTTAAATCTTCATGCTTAGTTAATTCTGCCATTATGAGTATCCTCCATATTTTACCTTTTCATCTACTTGAATTCCACAAAGAGCACAATATGTAGTAGTTATATTCTCAGATTTATTAAGATATCCGCCTTCAACATAGCGGTGTTCATCTCTTGTTTTTTCATGAGTACAATATTTGTAAAGTTCTTTAGTTTTTTCAATGATTGCCTTTTCAGTTTTATCTCTTACAGCCTTTAATTGCTCAAGATCTTGAGATAATTTAAAAGCTCTTATATTTTTGATTTCTTCGGCTTTAATAAGAGATTTTTTTTCCTCTTCCAACTTATTTTTTTCTTCTTCGAT
>Ga0164315_10001151_pt1 | contig 19722 bp, 12 predicted proteins | sample GuaBasSedimGuay6_FD_113737 | JGI IMG/M metagenome (GOLD analysis project Ga0164315, IMG submission 113737) | Subseafloor sediment microbial communities from Guaymas Basin, Gulf of California, Mexico - Guay6, Core 4569-2, 0-3 cm | ecosystem: Environmental > Aquatic > Marine > Hydrothermal vents... | reverse complement strand
GTGCCGGGGCCACGGTAATCGCTTGCCGCCATCTCGTCGTGGTAGGCCTGCATGCCATACGCCTGCTCCTGCCAGTAGGCCTCCGACCAGGTGGCGAAACCTTCATTCAACCAGATGTGGCGGAAATCGGCGCAGGTGGTCAGGTCGCCGAACCACTGGTGCGCCAGTTCGTGGGCGATGACGCCCTGGTCATAGATGTTATAGGAAAGACTGGTCAGGGTCTGATGTTCCATGCCCCCGCCCCAGGGAAAGTGGGCGTGGCCGTATTTTTCGTTCACGAAGGGATATTCGCCGAAGCCCGCGGCAAAGGCCGTGAGCATGTCCGGCACGATTTCATAACCGCCGACCGACTCATCCACCCGGTCGGGAACGACGTAATACACCAGGGGCATCGTGTCACCCAGCACCGTGTGGTACTCATCCCGCAGGACGGTATAGGGGTGGATGGCAAGAGAGACCAGATAAGTGACGATGGGATACCGCTCCTGCCAGTAATAGGTCTTTTTGCCGGGAGACGGAACCGTCTCGGCGACGAGAAGCCCGTTGCTGGCCACGATCAGGTTGTCGGGCACCGTCACGGTAATATTCACCGAATCGGCCTTGTCGGTATTGACGTCCTTGCAGGGCCACCATTCCCGCGCGCCGTAAGGTTCGCTCAGGGTCCAGATCAGGGGCTTGCCGCCATAACTGTTCCAACCGAAATACTCACCCGCGGGATTCCCGGTGTAGGCCACCTCCACGACGACCTGTTCCCCCTGCAGATAGGTCCGGTCCAGGGTGACGGTGAGGATTTCGCCGACACGCGCAGCCGCAACGACAACTCCCCCGGCGGACACCTGGGTGACGGTCATGTCTTTCAGAATCAGGTCCAGGGTGGAGATGTCGGTCCCGGTTACCTCGGCCTTCACTGTCACGAGTCCTGTCAAAATCAAGCTGACAGGGTTCAGATCGAGAACCAGATCATAGAAATGGACATCGTAAAGATCCATGTTCGCCGTGGCGTTAAAATCCTTGTCCTGGTCCCGTAAGAATCCTTTGGCCAGCAACCGGGCCTTGGTGTGCGCTTCGTGAATGCGGGATTGGCGGACTTGATAACTGTGTGTCCAGGGGGTGCGCTCGCGGATGGGGGCCAGTGGGACCTCACCGCCTGCGACGGCGAGGGACGGCCCCATCAATAGAAAAAACAAAATGCCGCTTACCCATCGCCCATTGGGCCAGGCCTTCATGATCCCACCTTTCAGGTGCGTAAAAATATGGGCGAGATAAATTTAATGTAATCGATACCCTAAGCCAATTACCCCAACACTACAACCGCCACCTGACCCCCTGGAACCCGAAACTGGCATCAAGGGACGTTTGCTCCCATATTTTGCTGTCCCCGGACAAGCCCGGTACCAGAAACAGCTTTGCCGAAGGCAGGAATTAATGCCCACCTACGAATATGAATGTTCAAAATGCGGCCTGATCACCGAAGAATTCAAGCCCATGTCCGCCCCCAGAAGGCAGCGTTGCCCCAAATGCCGGGGAAAAGTCCAACGCCTTATTTCCGGGGGAATGGGCATCCACTTCAAAGGGTCGGGCTTTTATGTCACGGACTCCCGCAGTAAGATGAACGGCGGCGGCCAGGCTGAAACAGCCCCCGCGGCCAAAAGTGAAAGCAAGACCGACAAGAAGTCCGATTAACTGGGTTCCGGAGGACATCATGGCATCCGAAAACGTCTCGGTCGAGGTTGAGGTCGATGGGCTGAAGATCGGCATCCAACCCGGAACCACAGTGCTGCAACTCCTACAGGACAGGGACAGCCTGGACATAGGCGAGGACAACCCGATCGTCATCGCCTCGATCAACGGCCGCCGCACCAGCCTGGCCGAACCCCTGTTCGGAGATGAACGGATTCGCCTCATCCGGATGAAAGACCCGCAGGCCCGGACCACCATCCAACGCACGGTCCAGTTTCTGGCCCTCGCCGCGGCCGAGGATCTTTTTCCCGGGCACACCCTCGCCGCCCACTTCAGCTGCGGCGCGGGAATGTACTGTGAACTGGACCGGGACGAACCGTTGACGGCCGGGGAAATCACCGCCCTGGAAGCCCGCATGAAGCAGTTGGTGGATGAAGACCTGTCCCTGACTCCCCAGCGGTTCGGTTTGCGGGCCCTGCTGAAGATCTATGAGCGCCGCGGCGAGCTGCGCAAGCTGAAGACCGCCAAATATCTGCGCCGCGACTCCCTGGTTTTCTACAGCATGAATGGATCGGAGCAGCTTTATTACGGCAGGCCTCTGCCGTCCACCGGTTATGTACGCGCCTTCAGCCTGGTCCCCGAAAGTCCCGGATTTGTCCTGCTGAGCAACGCCAGGGGCGAGCCCGACCGTTTCCCGGATTACATCCCCCAGCCCAAACTTCTGGAGACCCTGCGGGAATACACCCACTGGGCCGAAAAGGTCGGGATGCATGATACCGGCAACCTGAACGAGTTCATCGTCAACGGGCGCACCAGCGATCTGATCCAGATCTCCGAAGCCCGGCACAACAAGTTTTTTGTGGAAGCCGCCCAGCGAGTTGCCGACCTCCCGGAGGAAGGACGCCTCGTTCTTTTGGCCGGCCCCTCCAGTTCCGGCAAGACCAGCAGCGCCAAACGCCTGATGGTTCAACTGCGTGTCCTGGGTCTGGAGCCCATGGCGCTTTCCCTGGACAACTATTTCGTGGACCGGGAAAAAACACCGCGCGACCCCGACGGGGATTACGATTTCGAATCCCTGAAAGCCCTCAAGGTCGACCAGTTCAACGACCATCTCAAGGCGCTGATGGCGGGGGAGGAAGTATTTCTGCCCCGCTTCGACTTTCGCAGCGGCAAAGCGGAAACCGCTGACACCCCCACCCGGATCAAACGCGGGCAGCCCCTGTTGATCGAAGGCATCCACGCCCTGAATCCCGAGTTGACCCCGGCCATCCCCTCGATCGACAAGCTGCAGATCTACGTATCGGCCCTGTGCCATCTGAACATCGACAACATCAGCTACATCAAGACCACGCACAGTCGGCTGTTCCGCCGCATCGTGCGCGACGCCCAGTTCCGCGGCTACACCGCCAGCGAAACCCTCGCCCGCTGGCCCAAAGTGCGGCACGGAGAGGACAAGCACATCTTCCCCCACCAGGGCAACGCCGATCTGTTTTTCAATTCAGGATTAACCTATGAATTGGCCGTGTTGAAATTGTGGGCCGAACCCAGGTTGGCGGCGGTGGAATCGGACGATCCCCACTATGGTCTGGCCCGCACCCTGATCGAACTGTTGTCCCTGCTGCTGCCCATCGACGCCAGCGGAGTGCCGCCCACGTCCCTGCTGCGGGAATTCATCGGGGGCAGCGGCTTCAACTACTGATTCTTCAGACGGGCTCGTGTTGCCAGCATTTCCGGGTGGTCCTGGTCGGCGCCTGCCCAGATGTACAACGCCTTTTTATAATATTCGAGAGCCTCGGACTTCCTGCCCTCGGTCTCCGCTATCAATCCCAAAAGAGCCAGGGCCCGGGGCCAGGCCCCACCCTCGCTGGCGAGATAGGCGGCGAAGGGAAACTCCTCGATCGACCTGAGAACAGCTTCCGCCTGCCTTGATTTTCCGGTTTCCAGATACGCCCGCGCCAGATCCAGACGGGGTTCCTCCGCGGGCAGGATCTTCAGTGATATCTCGATCTCGGCGATGGCCTCCGCGTAGAGGCCGCGCTGGTAATACATCAATCCCCGCAGATGATGGGCCAGGCCCTGGTGGGTGTGGGTCATTTCTCCCCGGGCGGGGTTCTCCAGGGTAGACAGGATTTCTTCGGCCCCTTCCAGATCACCCATCATGGCCCGGGTCCTGCCCAGATAAAACAGGGGTGTCGCCCCGGGCCAAAGTTCAACCACCCGGGAAAAATCGGCCAGGGCCAGGGCCAGATGTCCGGCCCTGGTATGGGTCAATCCACGGTAGATGAGAATCCAGGACTCCTGGCTCGCGTTGCCCACCCGCCGAACTTCACCCAGGGCTTTCTGGAGATGGTCCAGGGCCTCGGCATGCCGGCCGAGGTAATACAGGAACTTGGCCTGCCGATAATCCAGACTCACCGAGGGCCTCGCCGAACTTGCGGCCAGGGAATCCTGCAGCGCCTGGGCCCCCTCGAGGTCCAGCTGACAGACATGAATCCAGCTCAGGTTGTCCAGGGTCCGGGCCTGACGAGGCTGGCTGGCCAGGACCTGGGAAAATTTTTCGATGGCCTCCTCGTAACGGCCCAGTCCTCCGTACGCGTTGCCCATGGCGAAATCGAGGTACCAGTTGTCCGGCGCCATTTCGGCCGCCATCCGGATTTCCGTCAATGCGGCCTCGTACTGCGAGGTCAACATATAGGTCGTGGCCAGATTCATGCGCACATCGAAATCGTCCTGGTGTTCATTCAACAGCAGGATGAATTTCTCGATGGCCTTGTCGTAGTCCGCCCGGTAGCGGTAAAATTCCGCCTCGATATAATACTTTTCCCGGTCGCTCAGGGATTTGCGGTTGTCCATGGCCTTGGCGCTGAAAACCAGGGCGTCGTTGGTGCGGGCAGTAATAAAGTAGATCCGTCCGAGCTTGGAATAGGCGATGGCGAAAGTCGAATCAGCCGCGACGGCCTCCTGGAAATAGGTGGCGGCTGTTTCCCAGTCGGCCTGACCCAGATGGTGTTCCCCCTGTGTATAATATCGCAAAGCCTGCAGTGAACCCGTCGTCACCCGGGCCAGCGGCTTGTCGCGTCGCTTGATGGAAAGAAGCGACTCTCCCAGATCCTTGCGAATATTGCGGGCCAGATCATCGATCGCTTCGAAAACGTCCTCCCTGTTTTCCGCCTTGACGCTATTGGTGCTTACCGTTTCCCCGGTGGCCGGGTCGATCAGGCGCGCCCCGATCAGGTAGGACTTGTCGATCCTTGATATCGACCCCTCCAGCACGGCGGCGACACCCTCCCGCTCGGCCAGTTCACGTCCCAGTTCCGCGGTGATGGGGGAGCCGGGTTTTTGCTCCATCCTGCCCAGGGCGTCCGACAACCGGCGGCCCGTCAGCAGGCTCACGTAGGGAGACTGCCCCAGGTCGTAGGACAATGCCTGCCTGATGGTGCCGTCGAAGACCTCGTCTCCGGTCTGGTTGGCGAATTCCGTCACCAGGAGGAGGTCCTGTTTGTGAAAATCCATGCGGCGAAACGTACCCAGCCGTGATAACCCGAACGCTACAACCAGGGCAAGGATCGCCAGGGCGGGCCACATAAAACGGAGGGAAAGAGTTATTCCGGTTTTTCCCGGGGGACCATCCCCGGGGCCGCCACTGGTCTTGGTTTTTCCCGGAAGCACCGGGGACAGGTCATCCAGGAATTCCCCGGCATCCCGATGTCTGAGCCGGGGAATCTTTTCCAGGGCCTTTTCCAGAAGGTTTTGCAGGGAAGCCGGCAAACCGCCGACCGGTTCGGGATCGAGATTCATCACCGCGTACATGACGGCCTGGGGATGGTCTCCCGGAAAAGCCTTATGTCCCGCCAGCATCTCGTACAGGAGGGCCCCCAGGGCCCAGACGTCCGTGTGGGGATCCACCCGCAGGGCCTGGATCTGTTCCGGTGCCATATAGGCCATGGTGCCCATGGTCGAATCCTGGGAAATGACATGGCTTTTCCCCGACAGTTTCGCCACCCCGAAATCGACCAGTTTCACCTGGCCATCCTCCAGGATGATGATGTTGCGGGGATTGATGTCCTGATGGACGATTCCCTGCTGGTGGGCCTGAGCCAACCCCGAAGCGAGCTGGCTGATGATGTCCAGGGCGCCGTCGCGGTCCAGATCGCCCCCGGCCAGGATCTCCTCGAGGTTTTTTCCCTCGTAGTAGGCCATGGCGATGAAGATTTCCCCATCGCGGGATTCGTTGATTTCATAGATGGTGCAGATATTGGGATGATCGAGAGCCGAAGCGGCCCTGGCTTCCTGGATGAAGCGTGCCTTGGCCACCGCTTCGTAGGATTTCGACGGGGGCAGGAACTTGAGGGCCACGATCCGATCCAACCGCATGTCCTCGGCCTTGTAGATCACACCCATCCCGCCTTCACCGATTTTGGCCAGGATCCGGTAGTGGGAAATGGTTTGCCCGATCATGACTCTCCGAATCCGGGAAACGGTGGAGGCGTACCCTGACAAGGGGACCCTACCGCAATCCGGGCGGATTGCACAATGCCGGACTTGAAAAGGGAGTGATCAGGGGACCAGGAAGGAATCCTGAAGTTTGGCCACCGCCGTGTCCGCGTCCTTTTCGTTGGTCAGGAAGGAAACGGTCGAAAACGAGGTGGCGATCATATGGATTTCGACGCCCGCTTCGCCGGTGGCCTCGAAGACCGTGCCCGCGATGGCTGGCCGTTCGCTGAAATGCGGGCCATAGATTGATATCGAACTGCAATGGCGCTGGTATTCGATGCTGCTGGGCTGCAATTCGTCCTGCAGGGACTGGAGAAGGCCGAGACATTGGTCCAGGTTGTCCTCGTGAATGGCAAAACCGATGTTGACCAACCCCTCACGGTCTATGAAGGAGGTGACACAGGTGATGTTGATGCCTTTGAGGCCCAGCCCGGACAAAGTGCGGCCCGCCAACCCGAAGCCCCGTTTGGCCCCCAAAATTCGGATCAGGACGAGATTATCGACCCTTGTAATGCCACCGACCGCCATCTTGCCCGTCATGACCGTATCTCCAGCTTCGTCTGCTTTCGGGTTATTTCGCGCGGAACCGTAATCTGCAGCCCCTCCGCCTCCCCCAAAACTAGCTTCTGAATACGAGGAAACAAAATAATCCTTCACCAATCCGCATTTAATCCAGCCGACGCCCCGAACGCGGCAAGGGGGTTGACATCCCCTGTTTCAAAGGGTAAAAGCAGGGTGTAAGAGCATTTCCCGTACCTTGGGGCGGGATCCTATCGAGAGGAGGCCCGAAATGAAAAAAGTCGCGGTCCTATTGAGCGGGTGTGGAGTTTTCGACGGCTCGGAAATCCATGAGGCGTGTGCCGCCCTGCTGGCCCTGCACCGGGCGGAGGCGGAGGTCGTGATCTGCGCCCCGACCGGCCCTCAATTGCACGTGGTCGATCACCTGGCCGGCGAACCAGCCGAGGGGGAAACCCGGGACATCCTGGTCGAAAGCGCACGGTTGGCCCGTGGTGAAATCATTCCCCTGGCCGAAGTCGAAATCTCCTCCCTGGACGCCGTACTGCTGCCCGGTGGATTCGGCGCGGCCAAGAACCTGTGCACGTTTGCCATCGACGGGGAAAACTGCACCGTCCACCCCGAGGTCGAATCCTTCCTGCGCAAGGCCCACGGTCAGGGCAAAGCCATTGGCGCCATGTGCATTGCGCCGGTAATCCTGGCCCGCGTCTTCGGCCCCGACCTGAAACCTTCGCTGACGATCGGCAACGACCCGGTCACCGCCGCGAAAATCAACCAGATGGGCGCCATCCACATCGAATGCGCGGCGGAAGAGACCGTCGTGGACGAGGGCAACAACATGGTCACCACTCCCGCCTACATGATCGCCGGCAACATCGGCGAAGTATTTGACGGCGCGGCGGCCTGTGTGGAAAAGCTGGTGGGACTTTGCCGCTGACCGAACGACCATTTCATCAACAGGCGTCTTCCACGCAAGACGCCTGTTTTCAGTTGCTTTTCCCTGCTCTGGTGAGTTAGCTTCCCGCAACTCGGACTTGCCCCATCTTTGAGGAGAAACTTCTATGCCTGACCGAAAGCCCGAGGGGGAAAAATCTCCCTTGTCCAATATTGCCCGTCCCGATTTCAATCCCCGGCGCTGCACTCCCTGGGGCACCGTCGACGGCCGGGTCATCAGCCTGGTCAGCCGTAAGGGCGGAGTCGGCAAAACCACCTCCGCGGTCAATCTCGGCGCAGCTTTGGCCTTGTCGGGGCATACCGTACTGGTCGTCGGCACCGATCCCCAATGCGGAGTATGCCGCACTTTGGGGGTTCCACCCAATGAACTGACCACCTGCCTGAGCGATATTTTTGACACCGGCCTGCCTTTGACCGACATGGTCCATCCTTCGGCCCTGCAGGACCTGTTTTTCGTGGCGCCCCGCATCCTCACTCTCGAAGACGAAGAATCGTACCTCCAGGCCATGGAACGCGATTCGGATACCTTCATCCACGAAATCGACCGCGCCCGCCACCTATACGACACCATCCTCATCGACTGCCCTCCCGGCCTGGGCGCCACCGCCAGAGCCGCCCTGCTGGCTTCGGACGGCTACCTGGTCCCCCTCCAGGCCGAAGAACTCTGCCGGGATTCGGTGGACAGCCTGCTGGAATTTGTCAGTACGTTCCGGACACGCAACTTTCCCGAGGAGATCGAGTCTGCGGGATCCTTTCCCTCTGCCCCAACTGAAACCGACTTGAACCGTCCCCTGGCCCTGGAGGGTATCTTCCTGACCATGGTCAACCAGCGCACACGCATGGGCCGCCATGTTTCGGACAGGGCGCAGGAGGATTACGGGGATACCCTTTACCAGACCTCCGTACCCCGCACCACCCGTTTGAGCGAGATGGCCCTGCGGGGTAAACCCGCAGTTATCTATGACCGGCGGTCCGCCGGCAGCCGGGCCTATTTCGACCTGGCGGATGAAATTGTAAACCGCTACCGTCTGGCTGAGGAGAGCATGGGGCTGAAACCGGGTTCGTCCATCCCCGATCAAATCGATCCTTTCGGCCCCGAAGCGGATGGGGACATCGGCGCGGATTCGCAATTTCCATCCTCCACCGCACCGGCAGCAGGGGGCCTGGAAAAATTATTGGCCGAGCTGGGCGGATTGCCCGCCGAAGGCCCTTCCGCCCCGGCCACCGAGGACCCCGTCACGCCGGAAATGGTCTCCCTGGACGAACTGCTGGCCGAAGAGGAAAATCAGAACCGTCGGGAATCCAGCGATGATGACTGGGGCAATGGGTTCTGGAATCCCGAATCCGATGGCGGCGAAAGATTGAACTGACCCTTGAGTCCCGTCGTCGGACCGGAAAGGGTGGAGGTGGCGAATTGGTGACCCAAACCATGAAATGCCTGGTGTTTGACAAGTCCAGCATGGCCTGGGACAAATCCAGGGGATTTATCAGGAGAGAAGTCCCCGCACCGGTCCTCGACGAAAAACTGGATCCCGGCGACGCCGACAATGTCCTGGTCAAGGTAATCTACGCCGGATTTTGCGGCAGTGACCGCGGCATCTGGAACCGCACCGCCTTCAAGGGCATGATTTTCGACAGCCTCAAACGGGAGAAGAAATCCACCCGCATCATCGGGCACGAAATGGTCGGTGAAATCGTCCAGGTGGGATCGCGGGCGCAGGCCCGGTTCGGTTACGGCCTCAAGGATATCGTATCCACCGAAAGCCATATCATCTGCGGCACCTGCTACCAGTGCCGTATCGGTCAAACCCATATCTGCAGCAAGGACGTGATCATCGGTATCGGCCGCGACGGCTGTTTCGCCGAATACATCAAGTTGCCGGCCAACGTGCTGTGGCCCACCGATCCCCGCAAGATCAAGATGAAGGTGGCCGCGCTGCAGGAACCTTTCGGCAACGCCGTGCACGCCTGCACCACCGCCGACCTGAGGGGCAAGACAGTGGCCGTCTTCGGTTGCGGCACCATCGGCCTGTTCGTCATCATGGTGGCCCGCGCCCTCGGCGCCACCCGGGTCATAGGCATTGAACCCAATCCCGACAACGTGGCCATGGCCAGAAAACTGGGTGCCGATGACGTGATCCCCCTCGACCTTTCCCGGTCTGCCCCCCACTCCTGGAGTTCCGACAAGGAACTGGTCAAGGAAGTGCGGGCGGCCTTCGGAGGCATCGGCCCGGATGTTTGCATGGAAATGGCCGGGTTCAACTCCAGCGTCAACAACGCCATCCAATCGGCGCGGCGTGGTGGCGAAGTGATTTTGTTCGGACTCAAGCAGGGCAATTTTCATATCCAGGCCTTCGACCGCGTGATCGTCAACGGCCTGACCCTGCACAGCGTGATCGGTCGCCGGATTTTCGAAACATGGTATATTACCCGCAACCTCCTGGAAGACCGCACCAATGGAATCCAGGACAAGATCGCCGAAGTCATCCTGGGCGGGGGCGAAGAAGCGGTTGTCCATATCGATGAGTTTACTCCGGAATCCTTCGAGAAGACCCTATCGGAATGGCCAAAGCCCCTGATCCAGTTCTGACCGGGAATACATTTTCGCCGCCGCGGGGAGGATCTCCATGAAGATCACCATTGAATACTGCCAGGTTTGAAACTACGAACCACGCGCCTCCGGTCTGGCGGGCGCCATCAGGGATAAATACCAGGTTACGCCGGAACTCATCGCCTCGGGCGGTGGAGTTTTCGAAGTGGAAGTCGACGGCCGGCTGGTCTTCTCCAAGAAGGAGCAGGACCGGTTCCCCGACGACGGGGAAGTTTTTGCGGAGATCGACAAGTTGAACAGCTGATCCGGCCCAAAAAAAGAAGCCCCCTGGCGCCATTAGCTTCAGGGGGCTTTTTCCGTCTATTCCGGGATGAAGGTCAGTCCTCCAGGGATTCCCCCATTTTTTTCAGTTCACGGCGAAGGGATTTCATTTCCTTCTGCAGATCCTTCAATTCCCGGCGCAGATCATCTTCGGTGGAAGCATCCCACCGGTCGTGGGAATCGGTCCAGTCATCGGTGTCGAACTCGTCGAATCCGGCTTTCAGGGCCAGGGAAACCTGGGACATGATCTGATCGAGATCCAGTTCGAAGGTGGTATCGTCGAAGGCCAGGTCCAGTTGATTGTCCTGGCCCAATCTGACCTGGAGCTGCATTTCCTCCAGATTTTCCATCATTTCGTCCAGGCCGCCCATGGCCTCGGCCACTATTTCATGGACCTCATCCATCTCGATGACTATCTCCTCGCCGTCGTCATGGATGATGATCACCCTGGCGTCGTCGTCCGTGCTTTCGGGCTCGTCGGCCAGGAGGGTCGCCGGGACAACCAGGATCAACAAGGCCAGAAGGAACGGCCCCATGATCCTGAGGGATGGGATTTTTCGTGCTGTATTCATGGCGAACCTCCTGCGAAACCAAATGAAAAAGCGGGACTCCATGATGGGTCCCGCCTTAACTACGCATGATCGCGGTCCGGGTTGCGCCGGAATATCAGAAAATCATTCCCAGGTCCGGCACCCGGAGCGATTTCCAGTAGTCCGAATCAATTTTGAGACTGACCGTTCCTCGGCCTCCGGACCGTGGCCGCACCAAACCTCCGGGGCCCGTGCCATCGGCCAGGGAAGGACACGACACCCTCAGCAGGACCTCATCCCGGTCTTCGGAAATGATCTTGATTTCCAGGCCCTGGCCCGGAGCTATATCCAGAGTTTCATCAAGGGATACCGTGCCTACCCAGCCCATGCCGGCCGGTGCCGCCGGGCCGATCTGGAATTTGTCGGAACGGACCAAGTCGCCGTCAGGGGCCACTCGTATTTCCAGCCTTGCCTTGGTCGACTCCAGCAACCGGTCCTGATCCAGGCGGATGGTCCCCGAAAGAAGACCCAGGGGTAAAGGCGTCTTGAGTGCCACCAGCAGGTTCGTTATGTCGATCAGCTTCAGCGATCTCTCCGGGTCCGCGGCCAGATTACCGGTATGTGCCGAATAAATCGCCGAGGCCCGGTCATGCAGGTTTTTCCAGGATTGTGACCAATCCCGCCCCGCGGAGGCCTCGTCCTGCAGCCGAACGGCGATTTTCCGGCATTCCAGCCAGACCTCGTCGAACTCCCTCTGGGCCTGGGCCAGATCGACTTTCGCCGCAGCGGACAGGTTTTGCGCCCACCGGCTCAGGAACGGCCTGTCGGTGGACGCCACCATACCGTCCCATACTTCCGGCAACGGATCGAGAGCCATGGTGTCCCGGAATCCAACCACCATTTCCCTGTCGGAGCCCGCGTATAACTGGTCGGGAATTAATTGCGGATCTTCCGAATTTTCCAGATGGATTACCGCGGCCTCGTATCTGATTCTCTCCAAAAAATCACCGTAGGCCAGGGGATGAAAACGAACCGCATGGTTGGCCTCCAGGTCGGACAGGACACGGGGGGACTTCGCCACCTTGGCCGCCAGGGTCGCCGGTTTTTTCAGGACCGAATACAGGTCCAGGGTGCCGGTCAACAGCGATGGGGTCTGCCCCTTGGGAAACCGCACCGGCTGGGCGCGAAGATTGATCAGGATGCTCCTGATTTCCGCCGACGGCCAATCCTGGTCCCTCAATTCGCGGGAATAGGGCAACGAGATTTGCTCCCCCCCGCGTTCGGCTTTCTTGAGCCGGACCAAGGCAAAAGCGCTGTTGGCATAGGCCCGGGTCATCCGACTGGCCGTGGGGGCCACCCGGCGCGCCGCCCGGCCGAGTTTCTTTTCCCATTCCTGTGAATAGGACCTGGCTTCGAAAAGTGTCAACAGAGAGGCCATCCCGGACACGTGGCCGCGGGTTTGATCCAGAACCAATTTGGCGTCCAGCGTACCCAGGTCGCGGCGGGCGTCCTGGAGAACTCCTTTTCCCGCCTTGGCCAGGGAATCCCGGCGCGCGATGACCGCCTGATCCGGCAGAGTGGAAACGTCCTGCCAGAACACGCCCGCGGCCAGGGAGTACCAGGCCAGTTCCAGCCGCGCCAGTTCGTTTTCCAGGACAAGTCCCTGATTGGCCAGAGACTGCATTCGCTGTGATTCCCTGTCGGGCCTGCTGCCCTGTTGGATTCCATCTGCCGCCAGTTTTGCGAAAAGTTCCACCTGCTGGGTCAATGGCACCCCCGCCATTTCCCGCAGGTTACCCATGGCCTTTTGCCTTCCCTTGTCCACAGATGGGTTCAGCCCCTTGCCGGAACGGGTCACCAGTTTCAGTTGGCGCGCGTAGACATCCCCCACGTCGACGACCTCCAGCAGGGTGGCCGCGCGTTCGGTCCTGGGTAATTCTCCCATGAGTTCCTGAAGGTTGGCCCACTCCAGGCTTTCGGCGAGGGTCTTTCCCTCATTCCACATCACAGCGGCGGTGCCGGCCATGGCCAAAATAACCACCAGTACCGCCCCCCGAATGGCGGCGGTCCGGGAAATTCCCGGTCTCTTTGAACCGGTCGGGGAAGAGGGATTATTCCTTTTCAAGGGGCTGAGTTTTGCAGGTTTCCGACGGCTCACCGAACTCGTTGCCGGAGCACCCGGACCCGGTACCGGAGACCTTGCCTGAGCGGAGGCCGGCCGACCCCATCGGTTCCCGGAGGTACGCGACCCGGGCATTGCCGATTGGACCGGGGCTACTTCCAGAGACCGTGGCGAAGTGGGCGTGTGGGAGGGCTGCACCGGCATGGCGGCGGAAATCGTATCCCTGCGTGGTTTTTCCTGGGATTCGGAGGTGGAACCCGAAAGAAGCTGATGCCGCTGGGTGGTCCTGGTGACCGCCGCCATATCCCCACTGGTTAGTTGTTTGCGGATCTCTTCGATATAGGACTCGACGTTCTCGACGTATTCCCCCGCCAACCAGGCCATCATCATTCGCTGCCAGCCCGCGAAAACACACCCTTCGGACTCAACCCCCGCCAGAGTGTAATTGTTGGCTTCACCAGTGGAGAATGAGGCGAAGCGAAGGTTTTTTCGGGTCTTCTCGGGCAGGCAGGCGATGATCAAGGCCATGGTCCGGTCACTCTGAACGCTGGCCTGCTGGATGGGCAACAGCAGTTTGCCCTCGGCAAAAATCTTGAGCACCGCTTCATCGACGAGACCGATGTCATTCTTGTCAGCGGGCGGATCAACCAGGGACCGGGTGGGATCGTATGCAATTTCCTCCCGCGGCAATAACACTTCGGGATTCCACTCGTCCCGGAAATTAACCACCTGAGCGACAGCAAAAGGATTGCGAAAGAAGGTGGCGTACGAACCCTCGGACATGACCACCGCGTGGAAGAGGGGATTCAAGCCCCGGCTGGCGCGAATGATCGTAAACAGGCGACCGGGAATCGCGGGCATGGTGGACGTCAGACGAAATGACATCAGCGCCGGTTGCTCGAGCCCAAGCGGCGGCGGCGTGCCCCAGTTGTCACACAGACGGGTGATTTCCGCCGTGGTTTCGGTTCCCAATCCGGGAGATCCGGCCAGCACCGATTTGCTGGGCTTATTGTCCTGTATATTGACTCCGTAGAGCATCTGTTCGATGAATGGCATTTTCCGACCTCGTGAGAATTGTGAATCCCTCCGGTTCACCTCCCTTTTCGGCCATAAAACCCGTTTCCTGAGGATCAACCTTCCTTGAAACAGCTTGGGGACAAAAAAACCGGCCTCCCATTCCCTGGGAGGCCGGTTTCATGATCGACTAACGGGATCAGACGTCCCTTTCCAGACCCAGCCGCTTCACCTTATCCACGTTGCCGGGTGATTTGGCCGCCGGATGTTCCGTTTCGAACATGTCCTGGGGCATTTTACCCGTCAACCACGAGGGATTCATCGGGTACACATGGGGATTGAACATGACCCCGTACATGTGCCAGATCAGGATGGCCAGGAATGCCAGCCAGGCCTCGTAGTAGTGGATGATCAGGAAGATTTCCATGACACCCTTGCCGATGTAGGCCGTCAGGGCCTTCTCGAACCACATGGCCAGACCGGTCAGGACCATGACCACGGTTCCCCAGATCAGGGCCCAGTACTCCGCTTTTTCCACGAAGGAGAAGCGCCGCATCTGCGGGTGGACGTCGGTGCGCCCCAGGTTGTACATGAACATGCCCCAGACCTGCTTGGCATCGTTCCAGTTCGGCGCGATGTCCGCCAGGAAGATCCGTCCCTTGACCGTTATCAGATAACCCAGATGCCAAATGGAACCCAGGATCATCACCACAGCTGATACACGATGGATCATACCGCGTATGTAGGCGCCTCCCTCGTGCCCGAAGATCATCTTGGCCCACCAGGCGTCGTAGAAGCGCAGGGAGAAACCGGTAATGACCAGGATGGAGAAGGAAACGGCCAGGACCGTGTGCTGCACCACCTCGTCGGCCTCCATGCGCCGCACCTGTTTTCTCCGCAGGACGTTGCGCACCTGGCGCAGCCAGTCCAGGAAACAGTAGACGACCATGCCGCCGATGATCAGCAGGATCATGGCGAGGTAGATGGTCCGAACGTAGTAGGGCCAACCCTCGGCCACCCCGGTGACCGGTTCATGGATTTTTGTCTTGGCCGCTTTTTCGGCGGACATTCCCGAGTGGCAGTGGCCGCAGGTCTCCACCAGGTTGGCGGGTGCCACCGAGGACCGGGGATCCGTTGACGGCAGAACCATATGGGGGCTGTGGCAGGACGAGCAGTTGGCTACCGTCTTATCACCCGCGCGGCCTTTAAGGCCGTGATAGGAATCGTCATAGGACTGCAGGCGGCCGGAGGGCAGATCATATTTTTCATTCAGTTTTGCCGAATCATGGCAGGGAGAGCAGGTTGCCTCGGCCACACGGAAAGGGCTGACCGGCGACCGGGGATCGTCCGTGGCCAGGATCCCGTGTTCCCCGTGACAGGTGGTACAGGTCGGTGCATCGACTTCACCACGGGACACGAATTCACCATGAATCCCCTCCTGGAATTCCTTCCTGATGGTGCTGTGACACTTCCCGCAGGTTTGGGCGATATTAAAGAAGTTGATGGTCGACTCGGTACTGCCCGGAGGCAGGATGCGGTGGGCCGTGCCCCCGGTGGAGTGGCAATCGTTGCAGGAAGCGGCGGTGTCGACACCCCCGGAGGTGGCCTGGCCGTGCACACCCTTCTGGTACACTTCGATGGGGTGCTTGAACTTGATGTTCAAATCAGCCAGGAATTCCTGATCTTCGTGGCAGGAGCCGCAGGTCGCCGGCAGATTCGAAGCGTGAACCATGGACTCCGTATCGGAATGGGGCAGAATGTGGTGGCTGCCGTGGCATTCCTGGCAGGTGGGCACATCGGGGGATTCACCGACTATTCCGCGTCCGTGCTGCAGGTAGACTTCGGCGGTTTCTTCGTGACAGACACCGCAATCGGGATTGGCGAGTTCCGTAAGGTGAGGAACCTTTTGGATATCCGAATGGCAGTCGGTACAGGAAAAATCCTCATGGATGCTGCCGCGCAAGTCCTCCGTGGTCACTTCCGCGGGAACCCCACCGGTATTGGTATGGCAGTCGGCGCAGACTTCATCGGGAAAATCCCCGGCGATCGCCTGGGGAATTGCGACAACAAAAGCCAGTAAAATCGCGAGGAATCCAATCCTTGCTCGTGTCATTTTCCTGATACCTTTCCCTGGACCCCGGGGACAGCAGATTCGAAGGCCCAGAACAAAAATGGCTCCTACCCACCCCCTTTCCGCGGAGTCGGGTCGGGTACTGAAAAAGGCCACCCGGTGGGTGGGATCATCGAACACCTCGCCGCCCCACCCTGCTGAAAATAATAACAGCATCCTGTCCCACCGGTCGGCCCGTTCACGGGTCCAATGTTAATGGTCACAGGGGGCAATTCCAAAAACAAAGTCCCTCAAGGTGTTCATTTAATTGAACTTATTTCCTATCATTTCTATAGGTTTTACAGAATAACCTCCTTTTCGGGAGGGTGTAAAGTTCTCATATCACTTTTATGGGGTTTTGTGACATAAAAATGACATCTCTTACGTTAAATGATTGGCATTTAAAAGTTTAAACTAAAGGGAACTGATATCAACTTATTTCATTGTATTGGGTTACAAAATTCTACTTGGACTTGGAGAGAATTCTTGGGCAGATTGGCCGGGAACCGTCAACCCGTCAATTGATTAACATTTTCAATCCGAGTTGACTGCTTTCACGAACCTGATCCCATCAACCCTTAAAGGTGAGGTCCGTTTCATGGATCGAAGAATTTTCAGCCAGACGGCACCGGGCAGCCCGCTCCTCCTGTTGGGGGGACTGGTTTTCTGCCTGGTCCTGTCGACAGGCGCGCTGGCACAGGCTCCCGCCGATTTCGCGGGCGCCGAAACGTGCCTTGATTGTCACGACGACATGGCCGCCGAACTCTTGCAAACCGTTCACGGACAGTTGAGCGACTACCAATATCCCGGCCTGGCCATTGGATGCGAGGCCTGTCACGGGCCCGGCGCCGCTCACGCCGAATCCGAGGATCCGGAGGACATTTTCCTTCCCACGGCGGAAATGGGAAATGACGGCACAGATCTGTGCCTGGATTGTCACAAGACGGGCCACACCCTCAACTGGGAAATGAGCACCCACGCCGAATCCGACGTGTCCTGCCTTTCCTGCCACAAGCTGCACGACAACTCCTCCAGCCGGGCCCTGCTCAACGGCACCGAAGAGGATGTCTGTTTCACTTGCCACATGGACACCAAGGGCAAGTTCCAGCTGCCGAGCCACCACCCGGTTCGTGAAGGCTTCATGACCTGCTCCAGCTGCCACGACGTCCACGGCAACCAGTTCCAGGAAATCGCCGACGGCGAAACCTCCCGGGACGCCTGCCTGGTCTGTCATCAGCAGCACGCCGGTCCTTTCGTGTTCGAGCATTCCCCGGTCATGGAAGACTGCATGATCTGTCACGACGTGCACGGCTCCGTGGCCAACAACCTGCTCCGGCAGAACGAACCATTCATCTGCCTGCAGTGCCACCAACCGCACTTCCACAGCATTCTGACCGGGGCCGACGGGGACTACGGCGTCGATTCCCGTGTATCCGATGCCGACCCGAATTACAGCGGGTTGTCGGGCACCTCCCACCCCGACAGCATGAAACGCGTGATGCTGACCAAGTGCACCCAGTGCCACCAGTCGATTCACGGATCCGATCTGCCCTCCCAGTCCATCACCGGACAGGGTCGGGCGCTCAACAGGTAACCGTCATGGCTGGCCGGTCAACTGGCCGGTCGTCGAACCATACAGACGAGGTGACTATGAGAACGCGAAACCTGCTCATGTGCTCTGTGGTCCTGTTGATGTGCTGGGCCGGCATCGGCTTCGCCGATGAACAAGACGCATTCGTAGAGGGAACCGCCGAAGTCGGCGCTCATTACAGCCATTTTACCGACAACCCCCAGCGGGTCGGTGAATATGTCAATCTGGACGCCACCAAAGACCTTCAGGCGGACATGATCCTGAATCTTTTCGGTGGTACCGAAAACACTCTCTACAACATCAATCTGGATTATCGGGACATCGCGACCAAAAAATTCGAATTCGGCGTGAACACCAAGAGTTTCCTGTCCGCCGACTTTAAATACGGGTCCTTTGTCCACAACCTGGATTACGACACCCTGAACAACATGAATGGCAAGGCCGGCGGCAAGCAGGTCTACAACACCAACAACGACCCCATGGGCCGTTACTTCATGGAATACGAACAGTTCCATGGGGACGTCAAGGTGGACCTGCCGTTCCTGACGGACGGACAGATTGCCCTGGGCATGTCCGATCAGCGGAGATCGGGTTACAAACAGACGATGACCCTGGATCACTGCGCTTTCTGCCATGTGGAAAGCAATGCCCAGCGCGTTGACCAGCAGACCCGGATCTGGAAGGCCGATGTCAAAGGTACGGTCGGAGCGTTTTCGTTGAACTACGACTTCGCCAAGACCGACTTCGTGGACCGGGCCAACACGCCCAACCACCAGTGGAAAAGCGCCAGGCATCCGGTCAACGGGAATCCCATGGACTTCCCCACGCGGCAGCAGTTTTCCGACGTGACCCTCCCCTACGCGCGGGTCGCGGACAACGACAAGCTGAGCCACAACGCGGGAATCAAGGTCGACCTCAAGAGAGCCGGCACGTTGAAGGGTTCCTACACCAACACCAACCGGCGGAATTACAATACGGGGATCGAAAGTGACTTCAACGCCGGGGCGTTCGGTTACGCGGTAAAACTGAGTCCGAAAATGCGGCTGACGGGGAAATTCCTGGCCTACGAGACCAAGGTCGATGACGCTTTCATCGACCTCAACAATTTCCGGGCCGGAGACCTCGTCTCAGGGAATCTGAATTTCGACTGGAACCGGATTTCCTCGGCCAACCGCAAAGTCTACCAGGGCGATCTGAACCTTGGCTGGAGAGTGGGCAAGGGCAAGCACCTGAAAGCGAGCTGGCGTTACCAGGTCATCGACCGCCCGGCCATGGTCCAGAGCCAGACATCCTACCTCTTCGACGAAAACAACGTCGGCACCAATGAACTGGTGGCCTCGGAAGCTTTCGCGAACAAGACCATGATCAACCGGATCAAGCTGCGCTTCGATTCACGCCTCGGCATGAAGGGCAACTACAACCTGACGTACACCTTCACCGACGTGGACATGCCGTTCATGAATCCCACGGCCATGTGCGAAAACAGCCTGCGCGGCACCGACAGCGCGCATGGGGCCGATGGCCGCATGTATTATTTCCAGCGTCAGAGGTTCGGCAACGGGACCAACCAGGCCACCCAGTCGCACAAGGCGACCGGCCGGGCTTCCTACCAGATCTCGCCGCGCACCTCGATCAACGGGTTCCTGACCGTGGCGTCGGACAAGAACAATGAGATGAACATCTACGAGTACAACCGGGATCTTCTGACCCCCGGTCTGAACCTCTGGACCGCCCCGTCGGACAACCTCCTGTTCACTCTCGGCTGGACCTATAACAAGGTCACATCGAATGCGAACATGTGCGTCCCGATATTCGATGGCTGAGCTGGCCACGTGGAAG
>Ga0164315_10001150_pt1 | contig 19725 bp, 15 predicted proteins | sample GuaBasSedimGuay6_FD_113737 | JGI IMG/M metagenome (GOLD analysis project Ga0164315, IMG submission 113737) | Subseafloor sediment microbial communities from Guaymas Basin, Gulf of California, Mexico - Guay6, Core 4569-2, 0-3 cm | ecosystem: Environmental > Aquatic > Marine > Hydrothermal vents... | reverse complement strand
TCAGAGAGCCATCCTCTTCAACACGTAGCTTAGGAACAACAAATAATGAGATCCCTTTAGTGCCACGGGGCGAACCTTCAACCCTTGCCAGAGTAAGATGAACTATGTTTTCTGCATCATCATAATCACCTCCGGAAATAAATATTTTTTGTCCACTTATCTTATAACCACTTGTTTCTGTAGGAATAGCCTTTGTGGTAATATCTGACAGGGAACTCCCTGCTTCCGGTTCTGTCATAGCCATCGTGCCCTGCCAAATACCTTGATACATCTTCTCCGCATAAGTTTTCTTAAGCTCCTCGTTGCCAAAAGAAGTAATAAGGTGGGCAGCTCCTGCTGTAAGACCGGTATAACCTATACCTCCATTATTAGCTGCTGTATAAACTAAACTTGCTGCATAGTGGGCCATATAAGGCAATTGAATACCTCCCTCTTCAAATGACAGAGATGCATTCAGGAACCCTGCCTCCCCTAATTTATTAAGCACTTTATAAACCTGGGGGTGGACCGATACCTTACCGTCTTTAAATGAGACTCCCTGCTGATCCATTTCAACTAGATAAGGAAATAATTCCTTATTGCTGAAATCAAGAGCCGAATCAACCACCATATCTATTGCTTCATTATTATATTCAGAGAAATAAGGGTATTGAAAGAGGTCGTCAATTTTATGCACCTTATGAAGTAAGAACTTTAAGTTTTCTATACTTATAAATTGGCTGCTCATAATAGTTTGGTTTAAGGAGTAGCCATAAAAATACAGTATGATTTTGAATTTCTATAGTAAATTATACAGTGTATGTCTGACCCTCTGGAAACTTGAAGTAAGCAGGAAAATCTAAAATCAGAGGGTGTTTAATCCTTAAATATCACCAAAGGCTAATCCTTTCACAACCAAACCTCTTAATTTTACCATAAGGTTAACCTCAGCAATAAAAAAATGAGACACTCGCCAAAAGGACCATTTTTCATATTAGTGCTATTCCTTATTGCCTGCCTGGTTTCTTGCGAAGAAAAGACATCAAAGCAACCAGGGCCAATAGATGAACAACAGCTTACCGTATTTTTTGTCAACGACATGCATGGCCAGCTAGATAATTTTGCTAAAATCAAGTATATTGTAGATGCAGAACAGCTTGTATCAAATGTATTATTGGTGAGTGGTGGAGATATTTTTTCCGGTAACCCAATAGTAGATCAATACAGTGAAAAAGGATACCCAATCATCGATATAATGAACAAAACGGGTTTTGACATTTCAGTGATTGGCAATCATGAGTTTGACTACGGTTTATCAACCTTAAACGATCGGCTGAGCCAAGCTGAATTCGAGTGGGTTTGTGCCAATTTAGACACTCAGTCCAGTGAACTCTCCCAGCCCAACCCTTTTACTACTGTTACTGTTGGAGATTTAAAGGTGACTTTTCTAGGCTTAGTAGAAACCAACGGAAAACCTGATGATATTATACCGTCTACCCACCCGTGGCGTGTTGAAGGCCTCTCTTTTCAAAGATACTATGATGTAGTGACTCACTATAGTGACCTGAAAAAGCAAGAAAATGCTGACCTTTATATTGCGCTGACACACTTGGGATCAAACGCTGATTATTATCTGGCCAATGAGCACCCCTATTTTGATGTAATCATAGGCGGACATTCAAATGACCTTAATCAAGAAACCGTAAATGGCATCCCTGTTCTGATGGCCGGCAACAAACTTTCTCACCTGGGTAAAATTAAATTAAAAATTAAAGACAAGAAGGTGATTGATTATTCAATTACCTTGATCAACCTCGATAGCTATCCGGATATTGACCAGGAACTTATGGATGCTATTGATGTTTATAATAGCTCAACCGAGTTTGCTGAAGTGGTTGGTGAAGCCAGTTCTTATCATGGTAAAAATGAATTGGGATGCTTTTATACAACAGCACTGAAAGAATATATGCAGGTTGATTTTTCTTTCCAGAATGGTGGTGGAATTAGAGCAGATATTGACCAAGGCGATATCACCACCCTTGAAATTTACAATATGGATCCATTCAATAACCAAAGTGTAGTCTTTACTATGACAGTAGGCGAAATCAAGGACTTTTTTAAAGGCACCGGAGTTGGTCTTCATGTAACAGGAATAGACCTTCAACAAATTGGTGAAGAGATAATAATATATGATGAAGCGGGCAATGAAATCAACGATTCAATAGTACTAACATTAGGAACCAATGATTACATTCCTGCAGTTTATGATCAATATTTTTCTATTGATAATGCTGATATCAAAGAATTAACAACGGCAGAAACGCTCATCCAATACTTGAAAACCATTAATAGTACCGTGGCCTTTGAAGGTTGTAATCATTACTTTAGGTATCAGTTATAAGAGTTGCAACTGGCAGGCTGGCAGATGCCTAGATTAGTATTCCTCAAGATATAGAAGCCTAATTATTCCTTTTCAATTACAATCTAAATTTGTTGTACGCTTTGTTTTTGAAATAGGATTAGCTTGCTCTCTTAATGCGACCTGCTCTGATCCTTAGAGGGGAATGTCCATTAATTTGAAAGTCCGGCAAATCTCAACATTCTATTTTTTCATCATCCTTTCCCGATGTCTATCGAGATTATTTCTCCAAAAGAGTCCTTTGGACAGTATCTAATGAATAAGAACGTCTATCTAAGGATTAGCTCGTTCCGCCTATAGCGGAACTTCGCTGATCCGTTGGGGGTGAGCCTCATTAATTTGAAAGTCCAGCTACGCTGGATTTTTGCTTAATAATTTGTTAAAAGCAAGCTTTTACAAATTATTGAAAGAAAAAAAGGCCATCCCGAAGATCGGGATGGCCTTTCAAATTAATGGGTGGAAGATGGGATTCGAACCCACGACCTCCTGGACCACAACCAGGCGTTCTAACCAACTGAACTACAACCACCGTATAAGTCCGCCCACTGGCGGATAAATTGGAGTGCAAATGTATCGCTTAGCATTTAAATTACAAAGCAGATCATCGGTCCTTCAATATTAATTTCTATCAAACAATAGTCTTGCACCAAGGCTTCCTTCTATTATACTACCACTTTCATATACCAAATTGCCATTTACCATAGTATGTGTAACCCTTGCCGAAAACTCCTGGCCTTCAAACGGAGACCATCCGCATTTGGCCAAAACATTATATTTATCCACCGTCCAGGGCGCATTCGCATCCACTAAAACCAAATCAGCATAATACCCTTCCCTGATATAACCCCTATCCTTAACACTAAATAGCACCGCCGGATTATGGCACATCTTTTCTACTACTTTCTCAATTGAAATTTTACCTTGCTTCACTAGCTCCATCATTGCCACTAAGCCATGCTGTACTAATGGTCCTCCCGATGGCGCATTGAAGTAGGTATTTTGCTTTTCTTCCAGCGTATGTGGGGCGTGGTCAGTAGCAATTACATCAACTCTGTCATCTAGGACAGCTCTTAAAATAGCATCTCTATCATTAGCAGACTTAACCGCTGGATTCCACTTAATTAGGGTACCCTTTTCGGCATAATCTTCGTGGCTAAACCACAAATGATGAATACAGGCCTCGGCGGTGATTCTTTTTTCTTGCAGAGGGATATCATTCCTAAACAGTTCCATCTCTCTAGCCGTAGAAAGGTGTAAAATATGTAATCGTGTATTATATTTTTTTGCCAGCTCCACCGCCAGAGATGATGATAAATAGCAAGCCTCAGCACTCCGAATTTCAGGATGCTTTTCAATAGGAACATTCTCGCCATATTCAGATCTGGCCTGAGCTTCATTTGCCCTGATAGTAGCCTCATCTTCGCAGTGGGTAGCAATAAGCATTTCTACTTTTGAAAATAGCCCTTCCAGCGTCGAACGTTCATCAACCAGCATATTACCTGTTGAGGAGCCCATAAAAACTTTCACACCACAAACATTCTCTGGATTGGTTTTTAAAACCTCCGCCAAATTATCGTTCGAAGCGCCCATATAAAAGGAGTAGTTGGCGATAGACTTTTCTGCAGCCAGCTGATACTTATCTTCAAGCAACTCCTGAGTAAGAGTATTAGGCTTGGTATTTGGCATCTCCATAAAGGAAGTAATCCCGCCGGCAACAGCAGCTCGCGATTCAGTGGCAATATCAGCTTTGTAGGTAACACCCGGATCACGAAAATGCACCTGATCATCAATTAGCCCGGGTAGCAAGAATTTCCCTGTACCATCTATGATTTCTTCATCTGGCGCTGAAATAGTGGCAGCAATTTTCTCAATCCTTTCGTTCCTGATAAGCACATCAGCCACAAACTGTTTCCCTTCATTTACAATTACCGCCGATTTTATAAGCATATTCCTTTCTGTTTAATTATTACAAAGTTAACCCTTAACACCAAGCGTCACAATGTTTTCTTCAGGACATAATGACAGCATAATACTAAGTGCTAAATAATAGAGAATTCTCTTTAAGCTAACATTCCTTTATTTTTGTTAAAAATTATCTGCATGTCTGCCAATTCCTTTGAAGATCTAAAACTTAACCGTCAATTACTGAATGCTGTCGCAGATGCTGGTTATAATCAACCTACGGAAATACAGCTGAAAGCCATACCAAGGATTCTTAATGGCCATGATGTAATGGGTATTGCGCAAACCGGCACAGGCAAAACAGCGGCTTTTGTTTTACCTCTCTTAATGAAGATAAAATATGCCCAGGGCGATGATGTGCGAGCCTTGATACTTGCGCCAACCAAAGAACTGGTGATGCAGATTGCAGAAGTAACCCAGCAACTAGCATCATATACAGACCTGCGTATTATAGTGCTTTATGGTGGTGTTGGCCCAAAGAAACAAATTGAACTCCTGAAAAGCGGAGTTGATATTATTGTCGCTACTCCGGGCAGGTTTCAGGAATTATATACAAAGGGACATATTGGAGCCAGATTCATAAAAACCCTAGTACTTGATGAGGCTGACAGAATGATGGATATGGGCTTTATGCCTCAAATTCGAAATGTCTTGGAGGTGATCCCGGTTAAACGACAAAATCTCTTGTTCTCAGCCACTATGCCAGAGAAAGTACTTCAGCTTTCGGAAGAGTTTTTAGAGTTTCCTGAAGTTGTAGAGGTAACACCACAGGCAACACCGGCCCAAACTATAAACCAGATATTTTATCGGGTGCCCAATGTCAAGACTAAGATAAATTTATTGGAGCATCTGCTTGAAGAAGAATCGTTATCACGGGTAATTATTTTTACCAGAAAGCGTCAAGCTGCCAATGATGTATATAAGTTTATCGAGCGTAAAAAACTTGGTAAAGTGAATGTATTACATGCCAATAAAGGGCAAAATAGCCGAATTGCAGCAATGAATGCGTTTAAAAAGGGCGAATTACGAATATTAGTGACTACAGATGTTTCATCAAGAGGCATTGATGTGACAGAAGTAAGTCATGTAATAAACTTTGATGTGCCGGTGGTTTATGAAGATTATGTTCATCGAATTGGACGTACCGGAAGAGCCGAGATGACCGGCATAGCAATTACTCTGGTTAATAAGTCTGAAGAATATCATTTAGGTAAAATAGAAAAAGTGATTCGGCAATCCATTACCGAAAAGAAATTACCCGGAGAAGTTGAAGTAACTAAAACTCCTTTTGTAGAAGATCAAGAAATGGAGAGGGAGATTGATCATCAAAAACGAATTGAAAACCCTGATTTCAAAGGTGCTTTTCATGAAAAAAAGAAAAAGCCAGAACCGTTTAAAAAGCCGACAGCTAAAAAGCGCAGAAAACGACGGTAAACTATTTATCTGAAATAATCTTCAAGCTCAGCTAAAATATTATTATCAGAAGAAATGTCTTTTACAATATCCCCTTTGTCCAAAACAACAATTCTCTCACAAACTTCCGTAACATGGTTAAGGTCATGACTGGAAATAAGCAAAGTGGAGCCATTGGCTTTTTGTTCTTCTAGTAGTAATTGTTTCAATTTTATTTGAGACGAGGGGTCAAGGTTGGCAAAAGGCTCATCAAGAATTAGTAGTTCCGGTGCTCCAATCATAGCACCAACAATACCAATTTTCTTCTGGTTCCCTTTTGACATGTCCCTGATATACTTCCGTTTACCTAAGACTTCTAGTTTAGAACATCAACTGGTAGATGCACAAAAAACATTAGAAAAGTTAGAGTTTCAGTTATCGAACTCTACTGATTTTATAAATTCTAGTATTGAAATAAGCAGCCAATTAAATAAATTATTGGGAAATGGTGATTATGAGAATAAAATTAAACTTCAAAATCTCGTGTTTCCAGAGGGTCTATATTATGAGAAAAAAACCAACAATTATCAAACTGCTAAAATCAATCCATTATTTGAGATAATTCTTACTCTATCGACTGAAATTTAAGAAAAAAGAAAGGGACAGTCAGTAACAAATACCAACATGTCCCATTCTGTACCAGAAGTGGGACTTGAACCCACACGCCCCGAAGAGCACGAGATTTTAAGTCTCGCGTGTCTACCAATTCCACCATTCCGGCCTGTTTATCGAATCCCGATTCATTGGAAGAAGATAAACATTTTCTTTGGTAGGCTTATAAACAAAAAAAGAGCAGCGAATTAACAAACTGATTATTAAAAGGCATTTGCTCTTTATTGAGCGAAAGACGAGATTCGAACTCGCGACCTCCACGTTGGCAACGTGATGCTCTACCAGCTGAGCTACTTTCGCTTATTAATTTCAATACTATTACTTGAGGCGTTTCTCAAATGGAATGCAAAGTTAAAGAAGCACAATTAAATTGCAAGAGAGTGGCAGAAAATTTATGCAGTCTTCTTTAGTTCCTCGTATTTCTTTTTCAATTGATACGCCTCCTGCTTGTTTTTAGAATACTTAATATGTTTAGGCACCTCCTTAATATCCCATACTATTCCAAACCAAGACAGCATTTTCAATAAATAGTAGGTAATATCAAATTCCCACCAGAAAAACCCCTGTCTGGTTGAAGATTCATAATAATGATGATTATTATGCCATCCTTCACCAAGGGTTACTAAAGCTAAAATTGCACTGTTTTTAGATTCGTCGCCTGTTTCATAGCGCTTACGGCCAATCTTGTGCATTAAAGAGTTAATAGAAAATGTGCCATGATACAAAGCAACAGTACTTAAGAAGAACCCAATAAGTAACGTTGATAAACCTCCCGGCACTGAAAACATTGCCCAAATACTACCTCCATTTACTATGCCCCCCAATACCATTAGAAGCAACATAAGTGCAACCGGTGGTACCACATAATGTTTATTCAACCATCTTAGTTCTTTGTATTTAGTAAAGTCGCTAATGCCCTCAAAATCTGTTTCTTTATAATCCGGCCCTAAAATCCAGCCGATATGCGAATACCAAAAGCCATACACTTTCATAGAGTGTGGATCAGCCGGTGTGTCGCTGGTACGATGATGGACTCGATGATGGGCGGCCCACCAGAGTACCCCTTTTTGCATGGAAGTTTCTGCAGCAAAAGCCATTAAAAACTGAAACAAACGTGAAGTTTTAAACGTACGGTGAGAGAAATAACGGTGATAAAAGCCGGTAACAAAAAACATCCTTAAGAAATAAAGTACAATAGCTGCGGTCCAATCAAACAATGTTGCCCCAGTAAAAAAGGCGAGTAGCGGCACCATATGAATAAGAACCATTTCAGCAGTCTTACCGAAACGAACCGGTTTCCTGTTTTCTAGTGTTGATGTGATACCCTCTGTCGACATACTTCTATATATTGAACTGCAAAGTTAAAGAGCTGATTTTTACTTTGGATGTCTTTTTTGAATAAAAATAGTAAAATTGATTAGACTACTTATCTACTTTACCTTTCAGTTCATTCAATTTTAGAAGAGCCTCAACGGGTGAAATTGTATTAATATCAAATGATTCTAAGAAAGTCATTACCTCCGCCAGCCTGGGGTCGGGTTCGAACATAGCCATCTGATATTCGTTTTTCGGTAGCTTTGCCAGCTTTTTCTTGTTCTCATTTTTATCTCTGTTTTTCTCAAGAAAATGCATGATTTCATTGGCTCTCAATACCACCGGATTTGGCATGCCTGCCATATGTGCTACATGGATACCGAAACTATGTTCACTACCACCTTCTTTTAGCTTGCGCATAAAAATTACTTTATCACCAACCTCCTTAACTGAGACATTATAATTTTTAACTCTTGGTAAATCTTCTGCCAGCTGATTTAGCTCATGATAATGAGTAGCAAATAATGTTTTTGGTCTGGCTTGTAAATTATTATGCAGGTGTTCTACAATTGCCCAGGCGATTGCAACACCATCATAAGTACTGGTGCCTCTGCCAATCTCATCCATTAGAATAAGGCTATTAGATGATAAATTATTCAGAATGCTGGCAGTTTCTGTCATCTCTACCATAAATGTTGACTCTCCCTGAGAGAGGTTATCTGAAGCACCTACACGTGTAAACACCTTATCAACCAAGCCAATCTCGGCACTTTTAGCCGGCACAAAGCTTCCCATTTGCGCCATTAATACTATCAAAGCTGTCTGCCTTAACAGAGCAGATTTACCTGACATATTTGGTCCGGTAATAATTATTACTTGTTGAGAATTATTATCAAGCAAAATATCATTAGGCACATAAGCTTCCCCTAATGGCAGGCTTTTTTCAATTACAGGATGTCTTCCTGCTTTAATTTTTAGCTCTGTGCCCTCATTAATTTGCGGTTGACAATAGCGGTTCTGCTTAGCAACGTAGGCAAACGAGATTAATGAATCTATTGTAGCCAGTATTCTGGCATTTTGCTGTATATGGCTTACATATTCCCCAACATATGCTACAAGCTCACTAAAAAGTTCTTGTTCAATGGCCAAAAGAGAACCCTCTGCATTCAATATTTTCTCTTCATAAACCTTGAGCTCCTCAGTAATATAGCGTTCGGCATTAACAAGTGTCTGCTTCCTGATCCATTCTGTAGGCACCTTATCCTTATGGGCATTGCTTACCTCAAGGTAGTATCCGAAAACTTTATTATAGGCAATTTTAAGAGAAGAGATCCCTGTTCTCTTTACTTCTCGCTCTCTAATTTGCATTAGATAGTCTTTCCCTGAATGCGCAATCGTTCTTAATTCATCCAATTCATTATGCACACCATCCTTGATAATACCTCCCTGATGAACTAACATAGGAGCTTCATCGCTAAGTTGTTCAGCAAGTCTCTCCTGCATCAGTTTACAGGTATTTAACTGATCGGCAAACTGATTCAATGCCTTGTTCTTAGATGCTTGCATAGCCTGCTTAATTGGCATGGTCTCAACCATCGCTTTCTTAAGCATTAATAGCTCGCGCGGATTTATTCTACCAACTGCTACCTTCGAGATTAGACGTTCGAGGTCACCTATCTGCTTTAGATGGCTTTTAATCTCTTCACTCAGCTTTTGATTGTCCAGTAACCTCCCCACTATTTCCAGCCTGTGATCAATTGCTGCTTTGTCTTTCAATGGCAGCACCAGCCATTTTTTCATCATCCGCCCTCCCATCGGTGTGACCGTATGATCTAATATCGAAATTAGTGGGATACCATTTTCGGCCTGAGAATAATTTAGTTCAAGGTTGCGAATAGTAAACTTATCAAGCCAGACATATTTCTCCTCTGCAATACGTGAGATAGATAGTATGTGCCCGGTTTCGTTATGTTCTGTTTCATTTAGATAATAAAGAATAGCTCCGGCAGCAATTGTGGCTTGCTTCATTGATTCTAAACCAAATCCTTTCAAATTATTAGTGCCAAAATGATTAGTTAGGGTTTCATAACCATAGTCTTCACCATATATCCAATCATCGAGGGCAAAGGAAATATGCTCAGTACCAAGCAATTTATTATAATGATCTTTATTCCCTTTGGAATAAATTATCTCAGAAGGATGAAAACTTTGAATAAGCTTTTGGATATATTCATTATTGCCTTCTGAAGCCATAAACTCACCTGTGGAGAGGTCTAAAAAAGCAATACCTGTATTCTCCTTTGTAAAGTAGACTGAGGCCAGATAATTATTAGCTTTCTTGTCCAGGACATTATCATTAAACGATAATCCGGGTGTGACTAATTCCGTAACACCTCTCTTAACGATACCCTTTACTGATTTAGGATCTTCCAGCTGATCGCAAATAGCAACCCGATTGCCGGCACGTACCAATTTAGGCAGATAGGTGTCAAGAGCATGATACGGAAAGCCTGCCAGTTCTATCTCTGAGGCAGAGCCATTGGCTCTTTTTGTAAGAACTATATCCAATATTTTACTGGCGGAAATAGCATCCTCACCAAAAGTCTCATAAAAATCACCTACACGAAACAACAAAAGAGCCCCGGGGTGCTTTGCCTTAATAGCATTATACTGCTTCATTAAGGGGGTTTCTTTAGCTGTCTTCGTCTTTGTCATAAATAAACCTAATTTCAGATGTAAACTTATGCAAAGTTCACTAATTTTTGCATTGTAATATGCAACTGTTAAAGAGTTATAAATGCAAAAATTAAAAAACGAGGAACTAGAACGAATATCTGCTGATGAATATAAGAATTCTGCTAAGACTCCTATTGTCATAATCCTCGACAATATCAGGAGTATGAATAATATTGGCTCTGCTTTTCGTACATCTGATTCCTTTTTAGTTGAAGAGATTATTCTGACAGGTATCACCGCTCAACCCCCACATCGAGAAATCAATAAAACAGCCCTGGGAGCAACTGAATCTGTTCCATGGCAATATTTTGAAGATCCAACAGATGCCGTCGTCTATTTACAGAAAAAAGAATATCTGGTAATGGCTGTTGAGCAAGCGAGGGAGAGCACGAAGTTGCATTTATTTCAGCCTCAAAATAACACCAAATATGGGCTCGTGTTTGGCAACGAGGTAATGGGAGTTAGCAATGCGGTTATGAACCAGGTTGATGGCTGTTTAGAAATTCCACAAAAAGGAAGTAAACATTCCCTTAATATTTCTGTGAGCATGGGTGTTGTTTTGTGGGATATCGCCCAAAAAATGAAGATTTTTTAACATTCTATCGACCTTAAAAAAGATCGAATTATTCCTTCTGTTTTCCATCAATATTTGCCCGCTTTCTTAGTAAATTTGCTATGAGTTCTTTCTTGCATGCAGCAAGAAGTTGATTCTATAAAAAACACAATTAATCATGGAATACAGGATTGAAAAAGATACAATGGGAGATGTTAATGTTCCTGCGGACAAATATTGGGGGGCCCAGACCGAAAGATCTCGTCAAAACTTTAAAATTGGTGGCGTAAAACACCAAATGCCACTGGAAATTGTTCATGGTTTCGCCTATCTTAAGAAAGCCGCCGCCATAACTAATTGTGAGCTTGGGGTTTTAGCCGAAGACAAGCGCGATCTTATTGCTCAAGCATGTGATGAGATCCTGGAAGGCAAGTTAGATGATCAATTTCCATTGGTTATATGGCAAACCGGTTCCGGAACTCAATCCAACATGAATTTAAATGAAGTGATTGCCAACCGTACCCATGTTATACAAGGAAATAGCTTAGGTGAGGGAGATCGTTTTATACACCCAAATGACGATGTTAATAAGTCACAATCATCTAATGACACTTTCCCGACAGGTATGCACATCGCTGCCTATAAGATGGTGATAGAAACTACAATCCCGGGCGTGGAAATGCTCAGAGACACCTTGCAGAAAAAATCGCAAGAGTTTCAGGATGTCGTAAAAATTGGTCGCACCCACCTTATGGATGCAACTCCTCTAACCCTTGGGCAGGAATTCTCCGGCTATGTATCACAACTTAATCATGGGTTAAAAGCTTTGCGTAACACCTTAGACCATCTGTCTGAACTAGCACTTGGAGGAACCGCAGTGGGTACAGGCATCAACACCCCTAAGGGTTATGCTAATCTTGTAGCCAAGCATATTGCTGACTTAACCGGTCTCCCATTTATATCAGCAGAAAATAAATTTGAAGCGCTGGCAGCCCACGATGCCTTTGTAGAAACCCACGGTGCCCTAAAACAGCTTGCAGTGAGTCTGATGAAGATTGCTAACGACATCCGCACACTGGCTTCCGGGCCACGAAGCGGTATTGGTGAAATAATGTTACCAGCCAATGAACCTGGCTCATCTATTATGCCGGGCAAGGTAAATCCGACTCAGGCCGAAGCCTTAACTATGGTGTGTGCGCAGGTAGTAGGAAATGATGTTGCAGTAAGCGTTGGTGGCATGACTGGGCATTACGAACTTAACGTATTTAAGCCACTAATGGCTAGCAATTTGCTGAGTTCAGCCAGATTAATTGGTGATTCCTGCGTTTCTTTTAACAATAATTGTGCAGTCGGAATTGAGCCTAATTACGAGAAATTAAAACTGAACCTTAATAATTCGTTGATGTTGGTAACTGCCTTGAATCCGCATATTGGTTATGAAAAAGCGGCTAAAATCGCTAAAACAGCACATCAGAATGGCACTACCTTAAAAGAAGAATCACTTAATTTAGGTTATTTGACAGAAGAACAGTTTGATGAATGGGTAGATCCAACTAAAATGATTGGCTCTTTAGAAAACTAAGATATCTTATCTATTTGCTTTAAATGGATAAATTTTAGTAGTTTTATGGCAAAACCGAAACAAAATCGTGATGAAAAAACTATTGGTACTAACATTATCTCTATTAATTGGCTTTTCAGTTTCTGCTCAATTATCTAAGGAAGAGAAGAAAGAATGGAAGGCAAAGTACAAGGCCTACAAAAAAGATCTGGAAGGATTTAAAGACCTTGTAGAAGAAAATGGCACTTTAAAAAGTCAGTTAAGCACCTCTAAAAGGCAGCTAACAACTTTACAGTCACAAATGGGTGATAAGGATGCTAAAATTGCTGAATTGCAAGATCAGGTTACACGTATGAGGGCGCAGGTAGCTGCTGCTAAAGACGCGGAGCTTGAAGCAAAGAATGCTGTTGGTACTTCGAAGCCTTCAAAGGTCTCTAAGTCGCCAATATCGATGGATGGCATAATATTTAAAGTGCAAATTGGTGCGTTCGCTAAAAAGGATATGTCGAAGTTTTTTGACAATAACCCAATGTTTAGCGGCGAGGATGAGAACGGCATGCAGAAAATAACTATTGGTTTCTTTAAAGATTACTGGGAAGCAGATACTTTTAAGAAGTATCTACGTGAGATGGGTGTTAAAGATGCATGGATAGTGCCTTTTAAAGATGGTAAGCGTGTGCCAATCAAAGATGTTTTAGAAGGGGTAATATAACTCCACTTCTCTATAACTAAAAAGTCATCCTAAACTCAATTGATGAGGCCTTAGGGTGACTTTTTTTATACCATTTAGTTAAAGGAATAGCTACAGTTTAGCAAGCGAAGCTAAGTTTGTTACAAGGACTGCCCAAGACCGTGGTTTACTACACGCCCCCCCCCACAAAAAGTAAGGCCATACATAATATGGTTTTGGAATATACTCCTCCTAAGGCCTCTCCGGCTTTTCGTCCGGAGCATCTCAATGATCCTCCTTGAAACCAGCCCATAATAGAATTGCTTACAGCCTACTGCTACTAATGCATCAAACGCTTCTCAAATACCCCATAGGTAAAAGTTCCTGCAATGGCTCCGAGAATAGCTAGTAAGAACACCCATCCTTGATGGCCAATCAAAATAAATAATGGACCAGGACAAGCACCTGTTATGGCCCAACCTAAACCAAAGATAGTACCACCTATAAGGTTACGTGCATAGCCTGGATCTTGAGTAGATACAGTAATTTGTTTACCATTATAATCTTTGAGCTTAGTACGTTTAATAAACTGGATGGTAAGTATCCCAAAGACAACAGCAGAGCCAATAACACCAAACATGTGAAAGGATTGGAATCTGAACATCTCCTGTATCCTGTACCATGAAATAATCTCTCCTTTGCTCAGTATTATACCGAACAATATCCCCATGATTAAAAATCTTAAGTATTTCATAATTAACTTCTTATAAACTTATTAAATAAGGTAAAATAAAGTGTGTCATTGTTAGGCCACCAATAAAGAATCCTATAACAGCCACAAGTGACCACCATTGCAGATTACTTAAGCCACTAATAGCATGGCCAGATGTACACCCATTCGCATATCGGGTGCCAAAGCCTACTAAAAAGCCTCCGCCAAGTAAAAAGACGAGGCTTCTAAGGCTCCAGATATTTTCTGTACCAAATATTTCTTCAGGTAAGAAAGATGAGCCTGGATTTTCAATACCAATGGCGCTAAGGTCAGCGATGGTCTCTGGTGAAATAGCTACAGATGGATCTGGCGTTAGGTACTGAGCCGAAATAAATCCTCCTATAATTACCCCGGCAATAAACGTCAGATTCCAGATTTGCTCTTTCCAATCGAAGCAGAAAAAATCAGAAACCGTGCAACTACCTAACATACAGCATGCCGTCTTAAAGTTAGTCGAAATGCCAAACCCTTTACCAAAATATAAGAGTGAAAACATTACGTAGGCAATTAATGGCCCCGATACCCACCAAGGCCACGGCTGCTGAATAAATTCAATCACTTCTGTCATAATCGTTTATTAAAATCGTGATAAGTCACAGTGCTCAATACACGATAGCACTTGCGTCACTTCTGTTAGTTTAAGTTTATATTTTATGCTTTTACCTTCTCTTTTACTCTCTAAAACACCCTTAGTTTTCATGGTGTTTAAATGGTGAGAAGTGAGAGACTGCTCCATATCAAGCTTATTGCTAATCTCAAATACGGCTTGCCATGGCTGTTTTGATAAGATGTTAATAATAGCCAAGCGTGAGGGGTGAGCAATACTTTTAAGTATGAACGCCGCCTTTTCCAAATCTTCTTGTCCAATCAGTCTATCATCCATCGATTTCGCATTCATTAAAAATTCTTACTGTGCATTCACGGCAGATATCTTTATCTAGCTTAGAATATATGTTTTGCAGTGCTGCAATTTTAGTCTCAAACATGTTTTCTTTACCAATATGTTCAGCAAATCCTCCCTTTATGAGGTACTCACGAACCTGTTTTCGTAATGAACAGAAATAGAAGCCCCGGCCTGCTTTTTGCCATTTTTTAGCCTCTCTTTCCAGAAGTTCAGCTCCCGCCAAATCAACCATACCTATTCCATTGCCCACAATCAACAGGTTCTTCTCTCCAGATTCATATACCGTTGAAAGAAAATCTTCCACTTTATCAACCGCACCAAAAAATAACGAGCCATCTATTCTTATAATCTTTAATTGTGGACATGTTGCTAAAGGTTTTCGTTCAATATTAACAAAAGCTCTATGCTCGTTATCCTTATCCGGAGCAAGGGTTACAATATTCGGGCTCGATGTTCTCTGCAAATAAAAAATTAAAGAGATTATCACGCCCATGTAAATGGCAAATTCAAGCTCCAGAAATAAGGTAGAAAGCATCGTAACAGAAAAAACCGTAGCTTCAGCCTGGCTTGATCTAAAAATTTGTTTAATGCTCTTGAAATCAATTAAATTATATGCTACTAACAAAATAATGCCTCCCATAGCAGCGATCGGCAAGTAAGTTGTTAATGGCGCTATTAGTAACAAGATCAGCATAAGTATTACAGCTGCAAATATTGCTGCCATTGGCGTCTTTGCCCCTGCGGCATAGTTTACTCCTGAGCGGGTAAATGATCCAGAGCCCGCATAGCTTGAAAAAAAACTGCCGACAATATTTGATAATCCCTGGCCAATAAACTCCTGATTTCCATCAATACGTTGTCCCGATTTCGATGCGATAGACTTACCAATTGCTACTGCCTCAATTAAACCTAACAGGGCAATAGCAAAAGCATAGGGTACAAGTTCTTCAATTTCTAACCTGGCAAAATCGGGTGTGCTAAACGGTGGCAGTCGAGCAGATAACTTTCCCACGAGGGTTACACCATTTTCGGCGCCATTTATAAAATATGCAATAGTAGACCCAACAATCATGGCAACTAATAAATTGGGAATTTTAGGGGTGAATTTTTTCAGTGCTAAGGCTACTACCAGGGTTGTTATTGCCACACCAAAAACATAGAAATTGGTTTCTGGTAATCCTTGAAAAATATTAAACCATTTCTGAATAAAATCGCCTTCACGAGGAATCTCAATACCAAAAACTTTTCCCAACTGACTTGTGGCAATTAAAATTGCCGCGCCAGCAGTAAATCCTACAACGACGGAGTGGGAGACAAAATTTACCAACGTACCAAGCCTTGCCAAACCCATCATTAATTGAAACACCCCTGCTAACAAGGTAAGTGTTAGAACAAATTGTATATACTCAGGAGATTCTGGAACCGCAAATTTGCTTACAGTACCAATAATAACCAGTGATATTGCTGTTGTTGGGCCAGATATCAGATGCATTGATGAACCAAATAAAGCTGCAACTATAGGCGTAATCATAGCAGTATACAGCCCGTAGATGGGTGGCATTCCGGCAATTGCAGCAAAAGCAATTCCTTGGGGTAAAACAATAATTGCCCCTGTAAGGCCCGCCATTGAATCTGCTTTAAGCGAAGCCTTATTTACATTTCCCAACCATGAAAGAAATGGGAACAATTTATGTACTAATGACTTTTTCAATTATATGTTAATTACTTAAGGTTGTTAAATCCTTTCAGGATGTACCTCATTATTACATTCAAGAAAAATTCGTGCTGTACAAGTTTCACAAATTTTCTTATCTAGCTCTCCATAAATAGTTTCCAGGGCTATCAGTTTAGTATCAAACATGTTTTCTTCGCCAATTTGGTTAGTAAAGCCTGCTTTTTTTAAATAATCTCTGACTGGCTTTCTTAAAGAACAGAAATAAAGTTTACCACCATTTTCCTGCCATATCTTTGCTTGATTTTCTAATAGTTCCGCGCCTGCCATATCAATAAGTCCAATACTGTTGCCAACAATAAGCAAATTCTTAGCTCCCAATTTCTGCATATCGATTAATCTCTCGGCCACTTCGTTTATGGAGCCAAAATATAAGGAACCATCTATACGGATAATGGTAAGTTGTGGGCAAGAATCGACTTTCTTGCGCTCCACATTTACGAAAGATCGTTTAACATCTTTCGTGTCAGGAGCTATTGTAACTACCCTTGGTTTTGACGTTTGTTGCAAATAGAGACCGAGAGAAAAAATAACCCCTAAGTATATGGCAAATTCGAGCTCTAAAAACAGCGTAGAAACCAAAGTTAAACTCATCACAAAGGCCTCTCTTTTACTCACCTTAAACATTCTCTTAATAATACTCCAATCGATAAGGCTATAAGCAACCAATAAAATGATTCCTCCCATAGACGCAATTGGTAAGTAGGCCGTAAGTGGTGCAACCAATAACAAAATAAGAGCTAATAATATAGCCGCAAAAATTGCTGACATTGGTGTTTTGGCTCCTGCATCATAATTTATACCTGACCGCGTAAAAGAACCTGAACTAGCATAACACATAAACATGCTGCCAACAATATTTGACAGGCCTTCGCCAATAAATTCCTGATTTGAATCTAATTTTTGATGTGATTTATTAGCAATAGATCTGGCAATTGCAACCGCTTGAATCAATCCCAATAATGCTACCGCAAAGGCACTGGGAGTAAGCAATATTATTTTAGCAAAAGTAATTTGAGGAAAGTTGAAAGAAGGCAAGCCTGAAGGCAATTCCCCAACTAATTTAATACTGGGTTCATTCATTACGTATGCCAGTAAGCTACCAACAACCATGGCTAATAACAGAGGTGGTATCCACTTGATTCTCTTCGCTATCTTCTTAAATGCAAGTGCAGAAGCCAGTGTAGCAAAAGCGATGCTTACAGCTTTATAATTAATATTCGTTAAATGAAAAATGAAGTATTCCCAAACATGAATAAATGTAAGCCCTTTGGGTATTTCAAAGCCAAAAACATGCTTTAACTGAGAAGTTACAATTAAAACAGCCGCCCCGGTTGTAAAACCCACAATTACCGCATTAGAAACAAAATTTACCAAATTACCCAACCGGGCAAGGCCCATTATTAATTGAATTCCTCCTGATATAAGCGTAAGCACAAAGGCTAACTGGATGAACTCGGCAGATCCGGGTGCAGCAAATTGACTCAAAACGGCAAAAAACACCAATGATACAGCCGTATTTGGGCCTGATATTAGGTGATATGAAGATCCAAATAAGGCCGCCACAATTGGCACCACCATAGCAGTATATAATCCATATATTGGTGGTAAACCAGCGATCATGGCGAATGCAACACCTTGCGGCAATACAATGACAGCACCTGTTAGCGCAGCCACTGAATCAGCTTTAAGCGTATCTTTATTCACCATTCTGGCCCATCCCAGAAATGGAAATACTCTATGTAACAAACTGTCGTTCAAGCTATTTTTTATCTTCTATATAGTAAGTTGAAATATCCGGCTTAAGCGCCCTTGGAAAATGAAGTGGTCTTCTTTCTCCATTTGGTCCCGGTGCCGGTCTGGTCCATGACAACCACTTCTTATATTCTTCATGCGATTTATCAGTATCCACCATAATGTCACCATAATTATCGTCAGCGTGAGCTACCTCAATCCTGACTTTTTGATGCCAGCAGTGCATGCCACTGATCGGATCGGGATGAACTGGGAAAGTGATATTTTGATGTACACCACCATCTGACCAGAAGATTCTTTTAGAATCCTTATCCGAGCTTTCATACGGCTTAATGCCATTAATAGTAGTCATCTTCCACTTGCCCTTTTCAGAGTTATCTATCTTTACTGTGTTGGTTGCCCATCTATTACCCTCTTTATCCTGGGGTCTCCTCCACCTACCCAGGTGATGTGAACAAGCCACAACTCCAGGCTTCATGCCTTCTGTAACCCAGACTTTGTCAACAAAGTAGCCAATGTCGGTATTTACGCGAATCAGATCTCCTGTTTTCAAACCAAAGCGCTTGGCATCAGAAGTATGCATCCATATCGGGTTGCGGTTAGCAATTTCTGCAAGCCATTTGGCGTTACCTGATCTTGAATGAATAAGTACCGGTAAACGGAAAGTTGGCACCAAAGGAAAATCTCCTTTTTCACGATCCATTTCCTGCTCATGCACATGGCTCTTGATGTACGTAGGTACGGTATATTCAGGCCATTTCCAATCTACCATAGTTTGCGAGTAAAACTCCTGCTTCCTTGAAAGTGTTGGGAAGCCAACGACATTCTCACCATCAACATGTACGCCTATAGCAGAACCATCTTTAGTAATCACGCCTGTCTTTTCATCAACCGAAGAACCATTCATCTGGTCTGCTGTTAACTTCTTTTTATGTAATTCATATACAGAAGACTCAATTTCATATGCACCATATTTTCGCATATAATCCAGAACATTCATGTCTTCTTCGGCAGCTTTTTCCGGTAAGCCCTTTACATTTTCGAAGATATACCGGTAATATTCATCAATTGTAATTTTCTCCCCTTCACGGTATGGCGACATAAAATGTTCACGAATACCAAGGCTTCCGTCAGGGTCGATCCTCCAGGAAAGCTCTATCCAGAATTCATCTTCCTCCCAAACTTCACCAGGGTTAACCTCGTAAGTAAATTCGAATTCTTTGCCTTTTCTGCGGGCATATTCACGCAGTACCGGTTGCCTAAAGGCAATCCAAACACCACTGTGCGTTTCATAACTATTGATA
>Ga0164315_10001149_pt1 | contig 19751 bp, 13 predicted proteins | sample GuaBasSedimGuay6_FD_113737 | JGI IMG/M metagenome (GOLD analysis project Ga0164315, IMG submission 113737) | Subseafloor sediment microbial communities from Guaymas Basin, Gulf of California, Mexico - Guay6, Core 4569-2, 0-3 cm | ecosystem: Environmental > Aquatic > Marine > Hydrothermal vents... | reverse complement strand
CTGCTCCAGGCTCCAAGGGATGCCGTATACGACCCGGAAACTCTTCGTTTAAAGATGAGAGCTTTCGGCTATTCTTACGAAGATATACGTAAAATTATTGTTCCCATGGCCACCAACGGACAGGAGCCCATCGGTTCCATGGGAAATGACAGTCCTTTGGCCGTTCTGTCCGAGAAACCGGTGCTGCTCTACGATTATTTCCGGCAGCACTTTGCTCAGGTGACAAATCCTCCCATCGACCCATACAGGGAGCATCTGGTGATGTCTCTGATGAGTTTTATCGGGAAAGAACGCAACTTGCTCAGTGAAACACCGGCTCACTGCCGGCAGCTGAAACTGGCGCATCCTGTACTGACCAATGATGATATCAAATACCTTCGAGAGATAGATCATGAAGGTTTCAAAGTAGATACGGTAAATCTGGTATTTTCTGCTGACAGTGAAACCGGAATTATGGAGAAGTTTCTCAAGGAAGTTTGCCTCTCGGTTGAAAAGTGTATCGATGATGGGGCTTCTCTGGTAATCCTTTCCGACCGGGGTGTTGATAAAGAACACCTGGCTATTCCGGCTCTTCTGGCAGTTGCCGGTGTTCATCACCACCTTATCCGGGTTGGTAAAAGGCATCTTACCGGTCTGCTTCTCGAATCCGGTGAAGTTCGTGAAGTGCAGCATTTTGCCACTCTTGTCGGTTATGGATGCAGTGGTATAAACCCTTATCTGGTGTTTGAATCCCTCTCTGATATCCGGGACAGAGGCTACCTCCCTGAAGATCTCACTCTGCAGCATGCCATGGAGCACTACATCACAGCGGTTAAGAAAGGCTTACTCAAGGTGATGTCGAAGATGGGTATTTCCACAATCAGAAGCTATCGCGGTGCTCAGATTTTTGAAGCGGTGGGTCTTTCTGACTCTCTGGTTGACGAGTATTTTACCGGGACGGCCAGCCTCATCGGCGGTATTACCATCTCAGCTCTGGAGGCGGATGTTCGTAAACGGCATTACCAGGCCTGGGCTCCTGATGATGTTTACAGTGTCCGCTTCCCATCGGGAGGTTCGTATTCTTCCCGGGTTCACTCCGACCGGCACCTCTTCAGTGCCGAGGCCATAGTCGCCATGCACAAGGCCGTCAGGAACGCCGATTTTGATAAGTTCAGGGAATACTCGGGGATTATCAACGACCGTTCCAGAGGTTTGAATACCCTGAGGGGACTTTTCAAGTTCAAAAAGGGACATCCGGTGGCTCTTGATGAAGTGGAGCCTGTTGAAGAGATTGTGAAACGATTTACCACCGGAGCCATGTCCTACGGTTCCATCAGCCGGGAGGCTCATGAAACAGTTGCCGTTGCCATGAACGCTTTGGGCGGCAGGAGCAACTCCGGAGAGGGTGGTGAAAATGAAGCCCGGTACACTCTGGATTCCGACGGGTCTGATCGAAAGAGTCATACCAAACAGATTGCCTCCGGGCGTTTCGGTGTGAATGCTGCTTATCTGGCCAACTGTGATGAATTGCAGATTAAAATGGCCCAGGGGGCAAAACCAGGGGAGGGAGGTCAGCTTCCGGGGCATAAGGTGAATCAGGAAATTGCCGATGTCCGGTTTACAACCCCAGGGGTGATGCTCATCAGTCCTCCGCCTCACCATGATATTTATTCAATAGAAGATTTATCACAGCTGATATTTGATTTAAAAAATGCCAATCCCGATGCCAGAGTTTCTGTCAAGCTGGTTTCCGAAGCCGGAGTGGGTACCATTGCCGCCGGGGTAGCCAAAGGTAAAGCTGATATGGTGCTCATTTCAGGAGGTGACGGCGGTACCGGTGCCTCTCCTTTAAGTTCAATTAAATACGCCGGAACCTGGTGGGAACTGGGACTGGCGGAAACCCAGCAGGTTCTGGTAATGAACAAGCTGCGCAGCCGTATCCGCATACAGACCGACGGGCAGTTGAAAACAGGAAGGGATGTGGCTATTGCCGCATTACTGGGTGCTGAAGAGTACGGTTTCGGATCGGCAACCCTGGTGTCTCTGGGCTGCGTGATGATGAGGGCCTGCCACACCAATGCCTGCCCGGTGGGTGTTGCCACTCAGAATCCGGAGCTCCGAAAGCGTTTCCCCGGAAAGCCTGAGCATCTTATGAACTTCATGCGCTTTATTGCCGAGGAGCTCCGGGGAATTATGGCGGAACTGGGGTTCCGGAGTCTTGATGAGATGGTCGGCCGGGTGGATATGCTGGAAGTGGACGAAGCGGTAAACCATTACAAAGCCAAGGGTCTGGATTTCTCAAAAATACTGATGCCCCCTCAGCGTGTGGATGGTGAACCTCTGCGCTGTACCTCTCATCAGGATCATGATTTTAGTCTCTCATTAGATCCTGAATTGGTTACGGCCTGTAAAGAGGCCATTGATAAAGGAAAAAGTGTAACTCTGGATAGAACAATACGGAACAGCAATAGAACTGTCGGAGCCACATTAAGCTACAACGTAACCAGAAAGTACGGTTCAAAAGGCCTTCCCGACGACACGATAACAGTTAATTTCAAAGGTTCGGCGGGGCAGAGTTTCGGGGCGTTTATCACCCGGGGTATTACATTCAAACTCACCGGAGAGTCTAACGACTACTTTGGAAAAGGTCTCTCAGGCGGTCGTTTAATACTGCTGCCTCCTCTGGATTCAACATTCTCCGGGTTCCGAAATATTATTACCGTTGACGTCAATCTCTTCGGAGCATCCGGGGGAGAAGCCTTTATCAACGGAATGGAGGGTGAACGGTTCTGTGTGAGAAACTCCGGAGCTACGGCTGTGGTTGAGGGTGTCGGAGACCATGGCTGTGAATATATGACCGGAGGCACTGCGGTGATACTCGGTCCCACAGGAGTGAATTTTGCTGCTGGAATGTCCGGGGGAGTTGCGTATGTTTACGATGAGAATCAGTTGTTTGACACCCGCTGTAATCTGGAAATGGTTGAAATAGAACCGGTTGTAGAGGAAGAAGATATTCAGGTATTAAAAACTCTCATTGAACGTCATGTGGGGTATACCGACAGTCTGGTGGGAACCCGCATCCTTGATTCCTGGGAAGAGAGCTTGCCGAGGTTTGTTAAGGTTATGCCGATTGAATATCGAAAGGCTCTTGAAATGATCCGTGACAGAGAAACCCAGAACACGGAAACAACGGCGATTACTGAGGAGGTTTTTGTCTGATGGGTAAAACAAATGGATTCCTTGATTTTCAAAGGACCGAAATAAAATACCGGGAAATTGACAAACGCCTGAACGACTTCGATGAGGTAACAATCGATAAACCTATTGAAGAACTGGTAGAACAGGGCGGCCGCTGCATGGAATGCGGTACACCGTTCTGCCACAATCTGGGCTGTCCCCTGGGTAACCTTATACCTGAGTGGAATGACTCTATCTGGCGGGGTCAGTGGAAAGAGGCCTTTGAAAGGCTTGAAATAACCAATAATTTCCCTGAGTTTACCGGGCGTGTCTGTCCGGCCACCTGTGAAACCTCCTGTACGCTTTCCATAAATGATTCTCCTGTAACGATTAAACAGAACGAACGAGCGATAATCGAGAAGGCTTTCAATGAAGGTTGGGTGATACCCCGACCACCCAGAGAGGAACTGAGGCAATCAGTTGCGGTGATCGGATCCGGTCCTGGGGGAATGGCTGCCGCCCAGCAGCTGCGAAGGCAGGGGTATAGAGTAACTCTGTTTGAAAAGGATCGAAAATTAGGAGGCCTGCTGCGTTACGGGATTCCAGATTTTAAACTGGAAAAATCTGTCATAGACCGCCGGCTGGCACAGCTTCAGGCCGAAGGCATTCTATTTGAAACAGGTGTTACCATCGGTGAGGATATATCCATACGCTATCTGCGGGATAAGTTTGATGCGGTACTTTTTACTATGGGAGCAGGTGTGCCCCGGGATTTGCCGGTTCCCGGCCGGGAAATGAACGGAGTACATTTTGCCCTTGAATTCCTGGGTCAATCCAACCGAAGAATTTCAAAAGAACTGTATGAAGAAGATGAGATAAATGCAAAAGGCAAGAAGGTTCTTGTAATCGGGGGCGGTGATACCGGATCTGACTGCGTGGGTACTGCCAGACGCCAGGGGGCCAGTACGGTATTTCAATATGAAATTATGCCTAAACCTTTGGAATGGGATAAACCGTGGAACCCTGTCTGGCCGGAGTGGCCGCAGATACTCAGAACAACCTCCAGCCATAAGGAAGGCTGTCAGCGGGACTGGAATATTGAAACAGTTTCCTTTGAGGGAAAGAACGGAAGACTCACCAGGGGAAATTTCCGGCGTATCCAGTGGGTTCCCGGAGAAAAAGGCGGTAGGCCCGCCATGAAAGCCGTTAAGGGCAGTGATTTCTCCCTGGATGTGGACATTGTTCTTCTCGCCATGGGATTTGTTCATGTGGAGCATGGACGTGCTGTTACCGATCCGGATCTGGAGCTGGATGCCAGAGGTAATATCATGGCAGAGAATTACCATACCAATGTTGAGGGTCTGTTTACCGCCGGGGATGCCAATACCGGCGCTTCTTTGGTGGTGAGGGCCATAAATCACGGACGTCAAGCTGCAGAATCGGTACATAGCTGGCTAAAAGAACAATGATATAGTTAAATAATGAACAGTCTTAAAAAAATGGTCTGGCTGAATGATTGTTTATCGATTATTGTTATTTATTCATGATTGCAAACTATCCGGATAAGCGGTTTATCATTCTATTAATAGTTCTCTTTTTCTTATTTACTTCTCCACTTACCGGTGAGAGTCTGTATTTTGAAAAAAGGGATTTTTCCAACATCACAATACCTTCGGTAAACTGCATAGCCCAGGATAACCGTGGGTATATCTGGGTTGGTACTCCTGGCGGGTTGTTACGATTCGACAGCCGGAAGCCCATGTTGATAAATAAGAAGAACTATCCTCTGCTGCCCTCCGATCAGATTCTATCACTGGAGTTTGATATGGACACAGAGGAACTCTGGATTGGAACGGCCGGCGGAATGGCTCGTTACAGCCTGAATACCAACAAAATGGAAAGTGTTCAACTTCGATATAGAACCAGTGAAAAAATCAGTTCCGCAGTTGTGAGTATCGCAGTCCGGGATTCGAAGAGAGTCTTTGCAGTATCAGGAAACAGTATCGTCCGCTATCGGGGCGAAAACATCATGGAAGAGGTTCCTGTGGATCCGGCAATTTCAGGACGTAACATCGATGTTTATGAAGTGGTTTTTGATGCTGATGGATATCTCTGGGCCACAGCCTCTGATGGGTTGAAGCGCTGGGATGATAATATGTCCCGTTTTAAGCATGCATATACTCTGGGTAATGTCGTCAGCCTGGATTCAATTGGTAATAATCTCTGGATTGGATTGGGGGCTGGTGAGGGTTTGATTCGCTACAGAGCAGAGTCCGGTATTATTAAAGTCTTTAAAATCCCCGGTGATACGACGACTGTTGCTTCAGATCCTGATGGTATTATCTGGGTGGGTACTGAAAATGACGGCTTATTCAGAATAAATCCCGGCTCAGGTAGTATTACAAGCTGTGAATATGATCCTGAACACCCCTATAAGCTTCCCAGTAAGAGAATTACATCGCTATATCCCGGTAGAAACGGGCGCCTTTGGATAGGGACTGCCGATACCGGTTTAATATCTGTAGATATCAGTAAAAGTAACCATCTGAGTTATATACGAAGATCCAGTTCAAACGGACTTCCCTCGGGATCTGTTCAAGCTATTTTTGAGGATAGTCTGGGCTATATCTGGATCGGTTCGAATCTTGGTGGTGTGGCCAGAATAGATCTGGTATCCGGGGATGTTCATCAGTATCGCAATAATCCCCTGGATATGTTTTCCATCATGAGCGATCATATCAGCGGTATCGTCGAAGATGATACGGGCCGTTTGTGGATTGGCACCGATAGAGGACCTGCACTGTACCTGCCGGAAGTTGACGGCTTTGAACCTGCTGGAAATATGATTAGCGGTTGGCCGGATTTTACGGGGAAAAAAGTTATTGCCCTTGTTCGGGGACTGGACGGCAGCATATGGATTTCTTTCATGAACGGCTCTTTATACAGGCTGAATCTTCAGGAAAGAGAGTACTCGGTTTTTAATTTTCCTACTTCTACGGTTCCCACTGTACTTTTCTCCGATGATAAAGGCACCTTATGGGCCGGTTCCGGGAAGAACTTAAGGCTTTTTAACAGTAATGGTGAATTGGTTAGAACATGGCAGGCAGTCGGTATCGAAAATGGAGGGATACAGCAAGGCGGTATTACGGATATCTTTTCAGATTCCCGGGGACAGATCTGGCTGGGCGGTCCCTCTGGACTCTCCATATTCAAAGGATTCAACAGAAGCATCGAGTTACTGACTGTTCCCTCATTACCGCTTATCAATGTTTCAGGAATTTCTGAAGGTGATGGCGGATTTATATGGGTTGCCGATGGCCGTCAGATACATATCTTTAATCCGAAAGCTGAATATATCACCACCATGGGACCAGAATCGGGATTTACACCTTCGGGATTAATTTCAGATCTTTTTAAAACACGCAGCGGAACTATGTATGTTGGAGCCAATAATGAAATATGGAATTACCATTCCTTTGTTCTATCACCACAGGCAATAACGCCGGAAGTATACCTTGATGAGCTGAATATCATGAATAACGTTATTGATTTCGGTTATTCTCTGGACGGTATGGGATCCATAACACTTAATTCAGATGAAAAGGTTTTCAGTATCAGCTTTGAAGCTGTTGATTACCGGTATCTGGGAACTGTTGATTTTCAATATCAAATGCAGGGTGTAAGCGAGTTATGGATTGATAACGGCGACAATGATTCTGTCACTTTTGCCAACCTGTCTCCCGGGAACTATCTATTCTCCGTCAGGGCTGTTAACGATCTGGGTGATATCAGCAGGAAAGAGGCATCTATCAGTATCAAAGTTGAAAGATCTTACTGGCAGAGAACTCCGGCATTAATCATGTATTTGATAGTAGCAGCAGTGCTTATGGTTTCGTTCCTGCAATTCTGGAAGGGGCATCTTATGAAAGCTCAGATAACAGAGCTGGAAGAAGCCCGGAAGAAAATTATTGAAGCGAATAAAAAACTGGCCTTTCTTACGATGAACGATTCCCTTACCGGTTTACTTAACCGCAGAGGATTTGATAAAGGTATCTCTCATGCATTGGGAACAGCACAGAGAAACTCACTTATGATTACAATGTTCATGATGGATGTCGATTTTTTCAAATTATACAACGATAACTACGGACACGTCCGGGGCGATGATGTCCTTAGAGGTGTGGGTAAGGCGTTAAGTCTGGTTTTCGGACGCTCTACAGATATCATTGCACGATATGGAGGTGAAGAGTTTGCCGTTGTTTTTGTCGGAGAAAACCCCGATGCTTCTGTTACTCTGGCTAATGATCTGATTCTGGCGATTGAAGAGCTGGGTATTATCCATGAGTTCTCAACGGTTTCCCCGCTTCTAACCATCAGTGTCGGTTCGGTTACGATTAAGGCAGAGGAGGTGGAGAGTGTGGAAAGCTTCATTCAGCGGGCTGACGAAGCTCTTTACGCCGCTAAGGATGGCGGGAGAAACCGAGTTTGCTATACGGGTATTATCCCTGAACTCCCATTGCTGATGAAAAGTGGATTGAAGCCTCTGGTTATGAGTGGGGCTGCAGATTCATGACGGGCCTTGTTTTTGCAGAGAAGAAACAGGAAATCTATCCTTACGGAAGCTGGAAAATTCTGATTGTAGATGATGTAATCGGAATTCACAGTATTACTAAAACAGTTCTTCGGAATCTGATTTTTGAGAATAAAAACCTTGATTTTTTCAGCGCATACAACCGGGCTGAGGCAGAGAAAATACTGCTTGCCAATGATGATATCGCTCTGATACTTCTTGATGTTGTTATGGATGAGGATGATTCAGGATTGAAGCTTGTAAAGTTCATTCGTGAAAAGCTGGAGAACTCCTCTGTCCGTATTATTCTGAGAACAGGATATCCGGGAAAGGCTCCGGCCCAGCAGGTAATTATTGATTATGATATCAACGATTACGAGGTGAAAACCGATTTAACCGCCTTGAAGCTTTACACTACTGTTCTTGCTTCTTTACGGAATTATAATGACTTGAAATCCTTTGACCGCATCAGAATTAATCAGATACATCACAGAACAGGATTGTCCAGGATCAGTGAGGCTTCCAGTGTTCTTTTCCGTGCAGCCACTGTTAAAGAACTTGTTTCCGGGGTTTATCAGGGGATGCAGCAACTCCTTGAAGGGGATGAAAATATACCATTATCCTCCTTTGCCGCTTTGCAGGATGAAACGGGATATAGAGTTACTGAGGTTAGCGGAAGTTTTAAGGACTGCACAGACTGTAATCCGGATATTCTACTTGGGGAAGAAGGGCTTTCGTCACTGCGGATGCTGAAAAAAAGAAATAGGAATCTGTTGATTCAGGATAATTCGGTTTATCTTTATGAAGATGCCCGAAGTTTCCGCTTCCTTATTTATATGACTGATATTTCCACCCGGGAACTGCAGGATCGTCAGCTTCTTGATATTTTTGCATCCAATGTGTCCATTGCGTTTGAAAATCTCATGTTGAATCGGGAAATAACCGGTACTCAGGAAGAACTGATTAATAAATTGAGCGAGGTTGTTGAAACACGATCTCATGATACGGCTCAGCATGTAAGAAGAGTCGGGCTGTGCTGCGGGTTGATTGCCGGAAAACTTGGAATCAGTGCAGAGCTTATTCATGATTTAAAACTAGCCTCGACGATGCACGATATCGGCAAAATCGGCATTCCGGATGAAATACTTCTAAAACCGGGCAGCCTTACAGATGAAGAATTTTCTATTGTTAAAACTCACACAGTTGTCGGCCATTCACTTCTGAAAAGATCCTCCCGGCCTCTGCTGATTACCGCATCCATAATATGCCTGGAGCATCATGAAAAGTTTGACGGATCCGGGTATCCCAATGGGATATCGGGAGATAATATTGATTTAAACTCCCGCATTGTATCGATTTGTGATGTATTTGATTCGGTTACCCATGGTCGGCTTCATCGTGATCCCTGGGATGTTCTGAAAGCAGCTGATTATCTGAAATCTGAGAAAGGATCAGCCTTTGATCCTTTGATCATTGATATTTTTCTTGAAAATCTATCCGCAATTGTACAGATTAACCACGATTATTCTGATTGATGTATTTGCGGTATCCCATTGCCGTTATTGACAATCGTATCCGGCGACAGGTATAAAACTTCATGGCTCAAGTACAAGATGAATGGTCTTTAACGGCCGAACTCGCCCGATTGGAACTGGATAAAGATGAAGCACTCATATTGGCCCGGGAAGCCGAGCGTATGCGTGAGCTGTTTCTCACTATGTCCCGTGCTGATGTTGATAAGCTCGAACCCACAACCAATGCTCTGGAACTGAATAATCGTATTCGTTCGGATTATGTAGATTCTTTTAACAATGTTGAGAGTCTTATCGAGGCTTCACCCGAACAGGAAGACGATTTTTTCCTGATTCCGAACGTTCTTTAGCGAGGTTTAAATGCCCCAGATACCCACAATCTGGTCCGGAGTTCTCAGCAACCCGGAGCGGAAGGAATCTTACGCCCGGCAAGTCCGGGAAATTGATAAAAATATCGGAAGTTTCCTCAGTTATAATCCTGATTTGACAGGATCTGATACTTCTGAAAAGAAAATATTCGGTGGTTTACCCATTGCCGTCAAGGATAATATAGCCGTTACCGGACTTCCGCTCACCTGTGGATCCAGGATACTTGAAAATCTTGTGGCACCTTACACTGCAACGGCAGTACAGCGTCTTGAAGATGCCGGTGCCGTTGTTGTAGGTAAAACCAATCTTGATGAATTCGGTATGGGTTCATCCAACGAAAATTCCGCTCTTGGAACCACTGTGAATCCCTGGGATAAAGAAAGAGTTCCCGGTGGTTCCAGCGGTGGAAGTGCAGCTGCCGTTGCCGCCGGACTAGTACCTCTGGCTTTAGGGAGTGATACCGGCGGCTCTGTCCGTCAGCCGGCTAATTTCTGTGGTGTGTATGGTTTAAAACCGACCTACGGTTCTGTTTCCCGCTTCGGTTTAACGGCATATGCCTCATCTCTTGAAGTGATAGGAACGCTGACCCGTGATATCGATCTGATGGAAACAGCATTCGGGATTATGTCCGGTATAGATGAGAACGATCAGAGCTCTGTAAGTTCTGACGATTCTGATCTTTCAATTGGTGATGTCTCTAATGTTGTGATGCTTTCTGTTGCCAAGGACATGCTGGACAATCCTGTTGCCCGGGCTTACATGGAAACCGGAGAAGCCCTTAAGGCAGCCGGTTACAACGTTACTGAGGTTTCTCTGCCTTCTCTGGATCTGGTTGTTCCCGCTTACTACACCATTGCCACTGCTGAGGCCAGTGCGAATCTGGCCAGATTCAATGGAATCCGATATGGATACGCGCCGGATTTTGCTGAGAATCCTGCTGAGCTGATGAGGAAAGCCAGGCATGAAGGATTCGGCAGGGAGGTGAAGCTCAGGATACTGCTTGGAACTTACGTCCTCAGGTCGGGTTTTCAGGATCAATACTACGGGAGAGCTCAGAAGATAAGAACATTGATAAGAAAAGAATTGGCATCAGTTTTTTCTTCTGCAGATTTACTGTTTATGCCTGTTTTTCCAACACAGGCTTTTTTAAAGGGTGATTCTGAAATGGATGACTTCAAGCAGAGAATTGCTGATGTTTTTACATGTCTGGCAAATTTATCGGGTCTTCCAGCATTATCTCTGCCCGTCAGTGTAGAAAACGGTCTCCCCACCGGGGTTCAGTTTATGGCTCCTTCTTTCGGTGAGCAGCGATTATTCAAGGTTGCCAGAGACCTTAAGGATGTATTCCCGCTGCAGATACCGCCGAATTATCTGGATATTGGGAGTCTTGTATGAAAACTCATGAAAAGTTTGATATTTTTATAGGACTGGAAATACATATTCATCTGAATACAGTGTCGAAAATGTTCTGTTCCTGTAAAGCTCATTACGGAGACGAACCGAATTCCAATGTTTGTCCTGTATGCCTTGGTTATCCGGGAACTCTCCCACGGGTGAATGATAAAGCTCTGGAGTTGGGATATCTGGTAGCAAAATCTCTCGGTTGTAAAACAGCTGTAAAGACGAGTTTTGCCCGAAAAAACTACTTCTACCCGGACATGCCGAAAAATTATCAGATTTCACAGTTTGAAGAACCTGTGGGGGTGGACGGGCTGGTTGAAGCTGATTTTGGAAAGACAGAACCGCGAAAAATCCGTATCCACGATGTTCATCTGGAAGAAGATGCGGGAAAGATGATTCATGCGGGAGATATTACTCTTCTTGACTACAACCGGGCGGGTTATCCGCTTCTTGAAATTGTTACTGAACCGGATATACGTTCCGGGGAAGAAACAGAATCTTTCCTGAGAGATTTTCAGCGTCTTGTCCGATATCTTGGTGTAAGTGATGCGAATATGGATGAAGGCTCAATGAAATGTGATGCCAATGTATCACTTAACCACCCGGGGAAGGGATTGGGTACAAAGGTGGAGCTGAAAAATATGAATTCTCCACGTTTTGTCCGAATGGCGCTAAATCATGAAATTGCCCGTCATGCTGAAATTCTGGGAGCTGGCGGCTCTCTGGTTCAGGAAACACGTCTGTGGAATGAGAATCGAGATGTTACGGAAATTATGCGACGCAAAGAAGCTGCAGATGACTACCGTTATTTCCCGGAACCCGATATGCCTTCATTTATTCCGGATAAAGCCTTTCTTGACCGGGTTGAAGCAGGGCTGGTGGAACTTCCCCTGGAAAAAAAGCGTCGATTGCAGAGAGAATACAAACTGACACCGGAGCAGGCAGAATTTATTCACGATGAAGCTGCCACTGCAGCTTTTTTTGAAGAATCTGTCAAAGCCGGTGCCGATGCTCAGAGTGCATCATCGTGGATTTCCTCTGATATACGGAAGCTTCTTAATCGTTCAAATCTTACATTGGAGGACAGTCCCCTGGATGCCAGGCGTTTCTCCTCTCTACTGGGTCTGATTAATCAAGGAAGAATTAGCGGTAAGATTGCCAAGAAAGTTCTTGAAAAGATTTTTTCAGATAACCTGGATCCCCTGGAAATTGTTGAAAAGGAAGGCTGGTTTCAGATAAGCAGTCCCGAAGAACTGGGAGCGATTGTTCAGAAAGTTATGGTGGAAAACCCCGAGGTTGTTACGGCTGTTAAAGCAGGAGATTTGAGGCAGAAAGGCTTTCTTATGGGGCAGGTGATGCGTATTTCCGACGGGAAAGCCGCACCGGAGCTTACAGGCTCCATTCTTGATGGGCTACTTGGATTAAACGCATAACTGTATAATCTGTTCTCAGATATCACTCATGTGGTAAGATATATATAAAAAGGAATTAACTAATGGAAAGAACTCTGGCGCGTGATGCCGCTGGTAGAGTCGGTGATGCCGTTGAGGTATCAGGATGGGTTCATCGGGTAAGAAATCTCGGTGGCGTTGTTTTTATTATTCTCCGGGACCGTTCCGGTATGATACAGCTGGTAACGGACAAAGAGTTTAATCATCCTGTAGAGTCCGTATTAAAGGTTCGGGGAGTTGTAAATGAGAACGATAAGGCTCCTGGAGGGTATGAAATTGCCATTGAGAGTTTTGATGTTCTGGCGGAAGCGGAATCAGACCTTCCCATTGCCGTAAATCAGGATCCTGAAACTCTCAGCCTTGAAGCTATACTTGATAACAGAATGATAAGCCTCAGAAATCCGAAAATTCTCTCTATTTTCCGTCTTCAGGCAACCTGTATCAAAGCTTTTGCTGATTTTTTCCGGGGTGAAGATTTTACCCAGATTAAAACAAGTAAAATTATCGGCGGCGGTTCTGAGGGCGGAACAAACTTGTTTTCCATGGATTATTTCGGAAAAACTGCATATCTGGCTCAGTCTCCTCAGCTTTACAAGCAAACCATGATAGCCAGCGGGTTGGAACGGGTTTTTGAAATCGGTCATGCATATCGGGCTGAAAAACATGAAACCCCCAGACACATAAACGAGTATGTTTCTCTTGATATTGAAATGGGTTTTATTGATTCCGAGAAACCCCTGATGGAGATTGAAAGACAGTTTATGGCCTATCTTTTTGAGACGGTTCGCCGTGAGAATCCTGCTGAACTTGAAGCATGGAATGCGACGGTTCCCGACCCGGAATCCTGTGCCGAAATTCCTATCATTTCCCATGATGAAGCAAAATCTATCTTTAAGGCTGAAACCGGGAAGAGGGCCCTGGATATCAACCCTGAAGCGGAAAGAGTTCTCTGTGACTGGGCAGAACAGGAGCACGGCATCGCCATGATGTTTATCAATGAATTCCCAAGACGTAAGCGCCCATTTTATACCTACCCCGATGGGAATAAAACGATGAGTTTCGATCTGATATTCCGGGGATTGGAAATTACTACCGGCGGCCGGCGTATTAATGAGTATTCAATGTTTAAGGAAGCTCTTAAAAAGTTCGGAATGACCGAAGAGGAATTAGGGTCCTATGTTGATGTCTTTAAGTATGGATGCCCGCCTCACGGTGGTTTTGCTATAGGTCTTGAGCGTATTACCCAGAAGATACTGGGACTTGCGAATATCAAGGAAGCAACATTGTTTCCCAGGGATAGAAAAAGAGTTTCCCCATAAATCCTGGTTAATTTGACACCCCGCATAAATACTACTAAATTACAAGTATATAGTGCTGTTTATACGGGAGCTGTTTATGAAAGCTATATGGAATTCTAAGGTAATTGCGGAAAGTGGCGATACCATTGTTGTGGAAAATAACCATTATTTCCCCCCGGAAAGTGTCAACTCAACTCTGCTCAGGGATTCGGATACCCATACTGTCTGTCCCTGGAAGGGGCTGGCGCATTACAAGAGTATAGAACTGGAGGGAGAGCTTAATGAGGATGCCGCCTGGTATTACCCAGAGCCGAAAGAGGCTGCAGAAAGATTGGGTATCCAAAACTACATAGCCTTCTGGCATGGGGTGGAAGTCAGCGATTAGAACCCTGTCCCGCTACCCGGTGGAGATGCAGTTACGGGTATCCTGAGGTATCTTCTCTACCAGAGCGGCGAGTTATAAACGCCTCTCTTAATCAGAGATGAAAGAGTTGCTTTAACTGCAGGCTTATCCTCGGGGAATGTTACCCCGAACCAGACGGCATCAGTTTTCAGAACTTTAACAGACATTTTCCCTTCGGATATCAAGGCATCAATCTCAGAGGGTATAAGGTATTCAGTTTTCAGGCCGGATCCGGATTCTTTGAGAAACTCGGCGAATCGTGACTCCAGAACCGGAAACAATGCCGGAGAAAATCCCCAGAAATTCATGGATGCCAGTTCCTCGCCGCTAATGGGAATGTTTTTGCCTTCATCCTGATATTCAACAACTCCATTATCATTTCTGCCAATCTTGAATCTTTCGGTTACGCAGCTCAGAGCATCGTCATCAGTTTCACATACACCTCGGGTAACATAACCATGGGGGCTTAATGTGTTGGCTAGTCTGTAACCCACAAGAAAGCCTTCCAGAACTTCAGAATTCATATTTTTAAGGCCCCGTGCCCCTTCCCTGAAAGCTTCTTCTCCGTAAAAATCATCGGCATTGATAACGATAAAAGGTTCTTTTACCATCTTCCTGCATGCCAGAACTGCATGCCCGGTTCCCCATGGTTTTCCTCTGCCCTCGGGTACTGAATAGCCGCTGGGGAGATCGTTAAGTTCCTGAAAGGCATAATCCACATCGATAATACCTTTGAAGCGCTTACCGATGGATTCTCTGAAAGCCTTTTCAATGTCATTTCTTATGATAAATACCACACGGCCGAAACCGGCCTTTACGGCATCTTTAACCGAATAATCAAGAATGATTTCACCATTGGGACCCATGGGGTCTATTTGCTTGATACCGCCGTATCTGCTGCCCATTCCGGCAGCCATAATAACAAGTGTTGGTTCCATTTTTTACTCCAATTCGGCACAGAATAGAACGGAAGAAGAATGAACGATATCCATACCCAAGGGCAAGCCCTGGAACCCGGAGCCGCTGGCGGCTCCTGTTCCTCGGCAAGCCGCGGTTCTACAGAAACCGTTCTTTCCCTTCGCTCATTTCGCTTGGGAATCAAAGTCCAGTTATTCAGGGAACATAGCGCTGATGGATTCATTTCTTGCAATTCTTTTAATCGCTTCGCCAAAACAGGAAGCCACCGGGACAACCTGTATCTTCTCAATAAGAGGTTCTGGGCGGTTCTCCACACTGTCTGTAACATAGAGCTTTTCAAGTTCTGAATCACCAATTCGTTTCATAGCGTCGGGGGAAAAAACACCATGGGTAACCGCCGCCATAACCCGGGATGCTCCTTTGGATTTTAAATCCCTGGCATCTTCAATCAGGGTTCCGCCGGATATGACAAAGTCATCCACAATTAAAGCAGTTTTACCTTTTACATCACCGATGATATCGATAACCTCCGCCCGCTCATCATGATCCGGCCGGTGTTTTACGCTGATGGCAACAGGTGCATCAAGATAGCGGGCAAACTTTCTTGCCTCTTCGGCAAAACCGGTATCAGCGGCTACAACAACGAGATTTTCCGCACCGTCTTTCTTTACCCTGTCTCCCAGGGTGTGAAGGCCGAAAAGATTATCGACTGGTATACGGAAAAAACCCTGAATCTGCGGAGAATGCAGATCCATGGTAACGACTCGGTCGCAGCCAACGGCTTCCAGGGCATCTGCACACACCCTCGCCCTGATGGAAACCCTGGGTTCATCCTTTTTATCGCCTTTCCCATAACTGAAGTAAGGGATTACAGCTGTTACTGATGCGGCACTGGCGCGTTTCAAGGCGTCAATCCAGAACAGCAGTTCCATGAATTTATCGTTGGTTTTATGAATTGTGGACTGTACAACAAACACATCCCTTCCACGGACATTTTCCCCTACCTGTACAAAGGTATTCCCATCAGAAAATGTCAGACAATTATTTTTCCGTACCGGAACCTTAAGCCAATCGCATATTGAGGAGGTGAGATTCACGCTTGCAGTACCGGGAAAAATCATCAAATCATGTTCAATCATAGTTTCATTATAATATCCGTGGGTCTTTAAATGAAACCTGAGAAATAGAAAATTATATAAAAAGTTACACTAAGCTTCTGTGGATCAGAATGATATTGTTTTCGGTGCCCGGGGAAATGGTATAACGTCCCTGATGTTCTGCATTCCTGTAACATATTGGACAATTCTTTCGAATCCCAAACCGAAACCGCTGTGAGGGACAGATCCGTAACGTCTGAGGTCCAGGTACCAGTCGTATTCCCCGCTGTCCATGCCCATTTCCTTCATACGGTTTTCCAGTTTCTCCAGATTGTCTTCTCTCTGGCTGCCGCCGATTATTTCGCCAAGCCTGGGAACAAGAACATCCATGGCCCGTACGGTTTTTCCATCATCATTCTGCTTCATGTAAAACGCTTTAATGTCTTTCGGGTAGTCGGTGAGGGTTACAGGTCCGCCGATTACCTCTTCGGTGAGGTATTTTTCATGTTCAGCCTGAAGGTCTATTCCCCATGATGGTTTGTATTCCCATTTTGTATCGGCTTTTTCAAGAATCTTAATCGCCTCGGTATAGCTCAGATGGGTAAAGGATGAGTCAACAACCTTTTGAAGATTCTCAATAGTTCCCTTCTGAACCCACTTGTTGAAAAAATCCATATCTTCACTGCAGTTATTCAGAACATGGCTTAGCAGGTACTTTATGAATTCCTCAGCCATCTGCCTGTTCCCATCCAGGCTGCAGAAAGCCATTTCAGGTTCAATCATCCAGAACTCCGACAGGTGCCGGGTAGTGTTGGAATTCTCAGCACGAAAGGTGGGGCCGAAGGTATATACATTACTCATGGAGCAGGCATAGTTTTCCACCTGAAGCTGCCCGCTTACCGTCAGATGAGATTTGCGCCCGAAAAAATCCTGCTGATAATCGATACCTCCGTCTTTCAGCCGGGGCACATTGTCCATTTCCAGAGTGGTAACCTGAAACATGTTACCTGCTCCTTCAGCATCACTTCCGGTAATAATCGGTGTATGAATCCAGAGGAATCCACGTTCCTGAAAAAAAGAATGAACCGCTGTAGAGAGGGCATTGCGTACCCGGGTAACGGCCCCGAAAGTGTTGGTTCTCGGCCGGAGATGGGCGATATCCCGGAGGAACTCGAAAGAATGGCGTTTCTTCTGAAGGGGATAATCCGCCTGGGATTCTCCGACCAGATTCACCTCTTCGGCCAGGAGCTCTACTCCCTGACCCTTACCCTGGGAAGCTACTAGCTTACCTTTAACAGTAACGCTGGCCCCGGTTAAGAGTTTATGATTCAGTTCTTCACTGACTAAACCTCTCTCCCTGTCGACAACCACCTGTATGCTTGAAAAACAGGATCCGTCGTTAATCTCAAAGAAAATGATGTTTTTACTGTCTCTTTTTGTACGTATCCAACCCTGAGCAGATACATCCCGGTTGTCGCCATTACTTGATAGTAGTGAAAATATAGTTGAAGGATTCATATTTCCCAACACTAAGACGGCATTTCCCTTGCGTCAAGTTCTCCCTGAGGGTAGGTTTTTGTAAGCTTAAAGAAAGTGATGGAACGTTAAGATGGGTTCAGTGTTAATCAGCGGCTTCGGATACCGCTTTGATGAGTTAATAGAGTACTTCAGTTCCAACTATGGAAAAGGAGCTTACCATGCCCGGGTTCTTTTTCAGCAGCTCTATTCGGATGGCAATGCATCAGTTGCACAGAAAAAGGAGTATCTTCTTTCAGAAAACCTGGCCCGATTGGTTGAGCAGGATTTTCAGGTAATCCTTCCCCGAATAGACAGGTTCCCGGATATTGAAGGTACGTTGAAGTTCACTCTTCTTCTGGAAGATTCTTTACTGAGCGAGTCTGTTCTCATTCACATGTCTGAATGGGATACTTTATGTCTTTCCAGTCAGGTGGGATGCAGGCGGGGCTGTTCTTTCTGTGAGACTGGGGCTATGGGGCTTCGCCGTAATTTGAAAACAGAAGAAATTGTGGCTCAATGGGCTGCAGCCCGCTTCAGTATCGGCAGGAATCCAAGAAACATTGTATTTATGGGGATGGGAGAACCCTTTGATAATTTTGAGCAGGTGATACATGCGGTTGATATCTTTTCCGATCAGCGGGGAGCCGATATTCCCAAAAGGAGAATTTCTATTTCCACTTCCGGGCATGTAGATGGAATCCGGCGCTTAAGTGAGCTGGAAAGCAGATTTCCCGAGAAGGCATACCGAACCCTGCACCTGGCGGTGAGCCTTAATGCATCGAATGATGAAATCAGAAATCAACTGATGCCGATAAACCGGATATGGCCGATGGGTGAATTGAAATCAGCATTGAAAGATTCACCTCAACTCGGTGTTAAAGACGCATTATATTTTGAATATGTTCTTATACCCGGTGTGAATGATAAGAATGAACATGCTGAGGAACTGGTGAAATGGATGAATGGTTTAACAGCCAAGGTAAATCTTATTCCCTATCATCCGGTGGACGTATTTCCCTGGCCCGCAGCTGATGATTCTACGGTAGACCGCTTCCATCACATACTCAGAAGTTCCGGGATTGAGTGCCGAACCCGGAAAAGTCGTGGTAAAGGGATACAGGCGGCTTGCGGAATGCTGGGGAAAAACGCTTCAGCAGTTTAACTCTGAATTTACTCTGTACCTGGCTGGTTTCAGCCTGCCCTGAAAATTTCGACGGCAACACTTTTTGAGTATCTGAGCACATTTGGCTTATCAACGATAACCCGGCAGGCGGAAACCCCTTCAACTTTAAGCAACAGAGCGGCAATGGCGGAAGCGAGAGCTTCGATCAATCCAAAAGATGATGATTCTGCCAGCTCTACCACTGACTCCTGAACAGCCTGATAATCCACAGTCAGATTGAACTCATCAGCATCGGCTGCCGGTTTTTGATTTGTGTAAAGCGTGAGATTTATTAAAAGATCCTGTCTGATACCTCTTTCATGGGGATATATCCCGATAACCGTCCTTATCAGAAGATCGCGGATGTGAAGCTTATCAGCTCTGTCAAAGTCCATAGGCGTTTCCTTTGAGATGTCTTCCCCCGTCAACAAAAATAATCTGTCCGGTTGTGAATTCTGCTCCTACAAGGAATAATACCGCATCACTGACATCCTGAGCAGTTCCTCGTTCAAGAAGGGGGTTTGTTGATTTAAGCCGTTCAATCCAATCTTCGCCCTGTCCCTCAGGGGGAAGTACAATTCCCGGGGCAACAGCGTTAATTCTCAGTACCGGGGCAAACTCTGCGGCAAGATCCCGGGTAATGGTTAGAAGACCTCTTTTACCCAGGTGATAGGATGCATGGAAAGGGTCTCTATCAGCCACCCGGGTATCCAGTAAATTCACTACAGATCCGCCTCTGCCGGCTTCAAACATCATCCGTATCAAAACCAGAGGTGCATAGACGTGCAGGTTCATCGAATCCTGAAGTCTTCCCACACTCATGTTCCTGTATGTATCTTTAGAGTAACTTGAAGCCGAGTTAATCAGAATATCGGG
>Ga0164315_10001148_pt1 | contig 19753 bp, 16 predicted proteins | sample GuaBasSedimGuay6_FD_113737 | JGI IMG/M metagenome (GOLD analysis project Ga0164315, IMG submission 113737) | Subseafloor sediment microbial communities from Guaymas Basin, Gulf of California, Mexico - Guay6, Core 4569-2, 0-3 cm | ecosystem: Environmental > Aquatic > Marine > Hydrothermal vents... | reverse complement strand
GGTATCCCCGAACATGGTTTCCGGCCGGGTGGTGGCTACGGTGAGCCTCCCGCTTCCATCAGAAAGCTGATAGTGGATTTCCCAGAGACCGCCCTGTTTCTCTGAGTGGTCCACTTCATCGTCGGCCAGGGCCGTACCGCAGGAGGGACACCAGTTCACCAGGTATTCGCCCTTGTAGATCAGATCACGTTCATAAAGAGTGACAAAAACTTCCCGGACCGCATCCGAGCAGCCCTCGTCCATGGTGAAGCGTTCCCGACTCCAGTCGCAGGAGGCGCCGATCTTCTCCAGCTGTTTGGTGATGATGGTGTGATGTTCGTCCTTAACCTTCCAGGTTTCTTCCAGGAATTTCTCCCGGCCCAGATCGTGACGCTCCAGTCCCTTTTCTTTCAGACGGCGTTCCACAACGTTCTGAGTGGCGATGCCCGCATGATCGGTACCCGGTACCCAGAGAGTAGGACGGCCCTTCATCCGCCAGTAGCGTATCAGAACGTCCTGAAGACTGTTGTTCAGACCGTGTCCCATGTGCAGAACCCCGGTGACATTGGGCGGAGGAATAACGATAACAAAAGGATCTTTCCCGCTGCCGTCGTCTTTGGGTTTAAAATAACCGCCGTCTTTCCACATCGCGTAGATGCGGTCTTCAAAATCTTTGGGGTCGTATGCCTTGGGTAGTTCGATAGCCTTCACTTCTTCACGTCCTTTTTGCCTTCAGGTTTTCAGGTGTGAACATAGTAACGGAGGGAGGGAGGGATATTCTAGATGACCTCTCCCGCCCCTCTGCTTGAAAAGCACCGCCATGAGGATTATCTTTGGCCCCGGAGACTTGAACAATATGGATACCAAAACCCTGCAGGAGGAAATCCGCAGCAAAGCCGAAATCTCATTCAGCCGTTCCGGCGGCCCCGGTGGGCAGAACGTCAATAAACGGGACACCAAAGTTACCCTGCATCTGTCTGTGGATGCCCTGGAAATTCCTGGCGAGGCCGGTATTACAAAAATCAAACGGCGTCTTTCCACCCGAATCAACAGCGAAGGGTTCCTTGTAATTCAGGCCGACGGTGAGCGGAGTCAGGCCCGTAATAAAGAAGAAGCCCTGGATCGACTTGAATCCCTGATAATCCACGCTCTCCGTCCGGATCCAAAACCCAGGAAGAAAACAAAGCCCACCAGAACCGCAAAAGAGAGGCGTATCAAGGGTAAAAAAATACGGAGTCAGATTAAAAAAGGACGGCGACAAGTTTCCGGTTCCGGGGATGAGTAGATTTCAGGCTGTCAACTTATCTTTTTTATCCACCCATTCAGAGAATCCCCGAGCCAGAAGTTTCCCGTCCTTTAAACGCTTTACCTCATGAATCAGCCCCTTGAGAACGTTTCGCGTTGTAAATATAACTTCATCTCCAAGAAGTGCCTCTCCAAGAAAACGTATGCCCATCTCTCTCGGCTCCGAATCTCTGTAAAGAGAATCGGGAACGGACTCCATGAGCCAGTCCATATAGCAGGTGTTATGCAGATGCCCGTAAAGATCCACATCTCCCCGGCGAACCCTCAGATTGATTCGGCTCTCATCATTAACCCCGGGAAGGGCCGTAGGGAAAACGGGAGTCGTCGATTCCGGGTACATTCTCCGGTACGGACTGTCCCTGTCAATAAACCAGGATTTTTTGAATATCTCGGGAATCGGAAGAGGTTTTCTGTAATTGACATCCCAGTACACCCAACGTCCACCGGCTTCACCCAGAACATCCCCTTTCAGAGTGGAAATACGGTACTCGCGAATTCCTGTAAACCCCTTCCATTCTGATATCCAGGTTTCAATAACGATCGTTTCTCCGTATTCCGGGTACCGGACTATTCTCATCGAACCTCCGGTAAGCACCCATCCCTGCCCTTTTTCAAGCAGTGTAAAAAGATCCTGTCCAATTGAATGGCAATGCCCTGCGGCAGATTCTTCCAGATAACTCATCATAGCTGCAGGCTGTACCGTACGCCTGTTGAAGAAATCACTGTAACCGGCGGATACCACATGTCTGTATGGGTGATGTTCAATGCTCATGTGTATAAAGATATTCAGTTTCACCTCAGCCGGGAATGAGATGTTTGTACTGTTTTGCCATGAATTTAATGGTAGAAACGCACTAGTGCTGATACACCATGTCTGTTTTTTCTTGAGTTCTCCTTTCATTCCCGATGTATTCAGTTTTTTCAAGTTGTTCCGACAGGAAATCAATTAAGAGAAGTGTTATCATTTATGAAACAAGGAAGGCTTACATGACACATACATTTCAAAATAAAAACAGCATCGTTCCGGCTCTGACGATTTTTGTCTCAGCCATATTTTTAAGTGCCTGCGCCGGAGGCCCCGGGGCAGAGTCTCAGGTAAAATCAGAGAACGAAATCCGCACTTATGAACGATTTAAGTCCGATACCGCTTTGAAAAATCAGGACGATCTGCAGAAAACCGGTATTTACAACGACGACAAATTCTTTTATGTGGTAATCAGCCTGACAGACTCAGGCACCGACCGCTATCCCGAATGGGCCTGCGACAAACTCCTCACTTCCCTCTACGGCTACAGGGCAGCCGACCAGAGAATGGTTTCAGATAACGAGTTCTATGAATTAGCCCTCAAGTTTTCCGTCGACGAGATTATTGAAGGAAAATATGAGAATCTGGCCCGGGTGAAAGTCAGAGAAAAGGACGTTGAAAGCTTTCTGATGAACTACAAGGCCGAGAACTAGAATAGCGCTATAGCGAAAGTCCGACTTCCTGGGCCGCTTTCACCAGTTCCACATCGCTGATGATTTCAAGCTTGTTGAAAATATTGTAACGGTGAACCGAGGCGGTCCTGGGGCTGATTCCCAGTTTCCAGGCCACCTCTTTGTAGCCCAATCCTTCAGCAAACAGTTTAAATACTTCCTTCTCCCGCCGGGTAAGTTCGGCATAGAGCAGTCCCTTACCCCTTTCGTGTTCTGTAGAAACAAGAAGATCTTTCAATTGAGAGGACACGCAAAACAGTCCGGCATCAGTCTTCAATGCGACAAGGAGTTCAGAGCCATCGCCCTCTTTAAGAAAATAACCCCTGCAGCCGATATCCCTGGCCCGCAGAATAAAACCACTCCTTCGATGCATGCTGAGGATAAAAATCCGGCAAACGGGCATCATTTCCAGTATTTCCCGGGAAAAGGACACCCCGTCTCCATCGGGTAGGGTTACATCCAGAATAATATCTGAGAAAACCTCATTCTCAAGTTCCAGGCGGGCTTCAGACAAGGAACCCACCTCTCTTATCAAGGCATCGGGGATTTCACCATGTATCAGAGATTTCAGTCCGTTACGAAACAGAGGGTGATCGTCAACCAGTAATATTGAGTCAGAATCTGACATATCCTGTTTCCTCCAGAGGTATCCTGCAGTTAAGAGTCATTCCATTTCCAGGCTCAGAACTTATATTCAATTGCCCCTTCATAATAAGAACCCGATTCCGGATTCCCTTAAGACCCAATCGATAGCTATGTTCATCGTCACCAGGTTTAAACCCGGCACCATTATCCCGGTATTCATAATACAGCGCATGACTCTCTTCCTGAACTTCTATAAAGGCACGACAGTCGCCGGAATGCTTAACCGCATTAGTCAGACACTCCTGAATAATCCTGTAAAGATGTCCGTATATTTCCTGATACCTGTGAGGTGAAACCTTCCCTGGAAGATACTTGATATTCACCCGGGAACGCTGTTCAGCATTCACAATGAGGTCGTGAACCGCATCATTAAAAAGCTCTGTGGAGAAATCAGGAGTCCGGAGGCTCTGAGATAAATCACGGATTCTTGAAATCAGTTTATCAACAATTTCCAACTTCCCGGTTTTTGATTCATCTGTACTCAGGCTCATTCTTATCCATGAAAGTTCCTGTGCAATATCATCATGAAGATCCAAAGCGATACGGTTTCGTTCTTCTTCCTGAGCTTTGGATATTTCAATCTGTATCCGCCTTGAGGATTCGATATCAAGCCTCTGCCTGGTCCCGTCTTCAATGGCAATAACAACAAGTATCATAAGGAGCAGGATTACCAGAACCTGGGCCTGGAACAGAATCAGAATACCCACGTCCAGCTTATCCCTGAAATTAATTAATGCATGATTAACAGATTCAAGATTTGAACCCACCCCCGCAAAAATAGTAACAGGAATCCGGCCCCCGGGTTCTCCAGCCAGAGAAATGAGAGTATCAAGCGTATCTATAAGCGTATTTACAGTCCGGTCGAAGTTTGTTAATCCACTGAGCCTCTTCAACTCAGAAGTCAAACCCCACATCTGTATCTCCTGCAGTTTTTCAATGAGTTTCCCTCTGGACTCATCATCAAGAGAATCAGATGATACAAGTAAATCCCCGGCCTGCGCCCATGTTACAGCTGTAACAGTATAGCTATCGAGAAGCTTATTAATTTCCCCGCCGGCTTTGAGAAACTGGCGGTTCAGAATTATTAACGGAATGAAAAAAAGAAATACCAGCAGAAGAGGCAGCAGCCATCTTTTTATAGATTTTATGGAGATTGTCAGCATACGTAATTCACAGTAGCATAAAACAACGATGAAACACCGGACTATAAAGATAATTATGATTATTCTTGCAGCCGTTATCTTTAATAATATAATTCAGCTGCTTGGAGAATTTGTTTTTACCATACCCTTTTATTTTGATTCAATGTTCACTATCGCCGTCGGTATCCTTTTCGGCTGGATTCCCGGATTGATAACAGGCTTGCTGACAAACCTTGGAATGGAACTTACCCACAGTTTTCATGGGCTGAGCGGACCTTTTGCAGTTGTCAATATGGCAAGCGGTGTAATTGCCGGATTAATTGCCGCTGATAAAGATAAGTACTGGAGTCTTTCCAGACAGATATACATGATACTGGCCCTTACAACCGCCAATGTTCTTCTGGGAGCCTACATCGTCAATGTCCTCTTTGGAGGGCTTACCGGTTCTCCCCCGGATATTCTGGTAAGCGCGTTACTGTTGATGGGTCAGAATCAAGTTCTGGCCACCATTATGGCTCGAATCCCCATCAATCTTGTGGATAAGGGATTGCCGGTTCTGGTAATTTTCATCGGCTACCGGATTTTTCAGTCCCGCAAAAAAAAGCAGACTGGATAATTGTTTTTTACATTCCCCGAGTTTCCGCCCCTCTCTTCCCCCCATTCTTCCCCCGCCGTATAATCCCTCCATGGCAGATGAAACAATTATTTTTTCCCTCTCAAGAGCCGGGAAACGCTACGGTACAAAAACAATCTTCTCGGATATCACATTAAGTTTCTTTCTGGGAGCTAAAATCGGCATTATCGGAGCCAACGGTTCGGGAAAAACCACCCTGCTGAAAATCATGGCCGGACTGGAAACCGACTTCGACGGCGACCGCATGATGTCAGAAGATGTCAGTGTGGGCTACCTGGCCCAGGAACCGGAACTCACCCCGGGTAAAACCGTCCGGGAAGTGGTGAGTGAAGGGGTGGGAGAACTCACCGGACTCCTGACCGAGTACGATGAAATCAGCAACAGGTTTGCCGAGCCCATGAATGATGATGAAATGGAAAGACTCCTGAACCGTCAGGGGACTATTCAGGAGAAAATAGAAGCTGCAGACGGCTGGGAACTGGATTCCCGGCTGGATCTGGCCATGGAAGCCCTCCGCTGTCCCCCGGACGATCAGATTGTGGATAATCTCTCCGGTGGGGAACGCCGTAGAACAGCACTCTGCCGGCTTCTGCTCTCAAGGCCTGATGTTCTGCTCCTTGATGAACCCACAAACCATCTGGACACCGAAAGCATCGCCTGGCTGGAGCATCACCTCCACGATTATACCGGAACGGTAATCCTGGTAACCCACGACCGCTATTTCCTGGACAATGTTACCGGATGGATACTGGAACTCGACCGGGGCAAAGGTGTTCCCTGGAAGGGCAATTACGCCTCCTGGCTGGCCCAGAAGGATGAACGACTCCGCCTTGAAGGTAAAGCCGAAACCAAACGGCAGCGGAACCTGAAAAAAGAACTGGAATGGATACAGCGGGCCGGTCCCCAGCGGCGGCTGCGCTCCAAAGCCCGGCTCAAAGGCCTGGACGCCCTTCGGAACGTTGAAGCCCAGGAAGAGGCCCGGGATGCCGAACTCTGGATTCCCCCGGGTCCCCGGATGGGTGATGTTGTTGTTGAAGCGGCGGGACTCACCAAGGGCTACGGGGAAAAACTCCTCTTTGAAAACCTTGATATTACGATTCCCCCCGGGGCCATCGTAGGAATCGTCGGCGCCAACGGAGCCGGTAAAACAACCCTTTTCCGGCTGATTACCGGAGATGAGACCCCCGATTCCGGCACGGTAAAAATTGGAGAAACAGCAAAAATAGCCTGGGCCGACCAGCTGCGCAGAGGGCTGGATCCCAATCTTTCCGTCTGGCATCAGATATCCGGTGGCAAGGAGATAATTACTCTGGGTGGGAAGGACATCAACTCCCGGGCCTGGCTGAACCGTTTCGGCTTTGCCGGCAACGATCAGGGTAAGAAAGTCGGAAACCTCTCCGGCGGGGAAAAAAACCGCCTGAATCTGGCTCTGGTTCTTCAAGAGGAAGGTAACCTTCTTCTTCTGGACGAACCCACAAACGATCTGGATGTTGCCACTATCCGGGGGTTGGAAGAAGCTCTGGAGGCCTTCCCGGGAACCGCCATTATCGTCAGTCACGACCGCTGGTTCCTCGACCGTATAGCCACTCACATTCTGGCCTTCGAAGGAGAAGGCCATACCATCTGGTTTCCTGGAGGATGGAGTGAGTATGATGAAGACCGGCACAAACGCCTGGGCAGTGATGCGGACATCCCGAAGCGCCTCAAATACCGCAGACTCACCCGGGATTGAGAATGAGATTTTTCAAATTGACCTCTGGCAAGCTCAGCCCCGGGGCACTCCTTATTGTTCTATTGCTTTCAACCCCGGGGATTCTTTCCGCCCGGGCTGCCGCTGCTGTCAGTGATACACCCCTGATAGTCGGCGCCGTACAATTCGCTGTATCAGAAGAGGTGTATCAGAGCATAGAGACTTTCCGCAGCGCCCTGGAAGAATCCCTGGACCGCCTCGAAGCAGAGGCGGCCTCCACCGGCACCGGCCGCCTGAACCTGGCAATCTTCCCTGAATACACATCGGCCTTTCTCGGTCTTTCATTTCTCAGTTCTGAAGAGACTGCGTCCCTTGCAGCCGATACTGCGGATAACCGTTCCCTTGTAGGCTGGGCCCTCAGGATGGCCGAACCTCAAATAATCTCCATCTGGGCTGAGATAGCCCGGGAACGGGGATATGCCATCCTTGCAGGAACTGCTCTGATTCTGGATACCGATGGAAATATCCGTAACAGGGCCCTGCTGTTCTCTCCGGAAGGAGATATGATATGGACCCAGGACAAGGTATTTCCCGGTGCCCCGGAAATAGAACTGTTAAATCTGAAAACCGGTAAAATCTCCGATGTATACTCTTTCGAAATAAACGGGTTCAAAATCGTAACAACGATATGTCGTGACACCTATCACCAGGAATGGGAGGAGGCTCTGCCTGAAGCTGATTTGTGGATAGACATCAAGGCCAACGAGCTGCCATTTACCCGGGAGTACTACGATGAAGCCCTGGCGGCGCGCCTGCCGAATTCCCCGATTGATACCGGTTTTACAGTAAGCCTTTCGGGAGATATCCTGGGATTTACTTTTACCGGTCCTACAGAATTTCTGAAAGATGACGGCGGCGTAACCACCATAACTGCTGCAACTTCTCCCTATGAAAAGAATGCCGTTTCAGTAATCAGAATACGGTGAGTTTCCGGCAATAGCCCCCGAGGTATTGACCCCGATTAAATCCAGAGGCTAATTTGTTCCAATGAGAAGAGACATCGTGCACATCGGGGCCGGTCAGCTCCGCTACGAAATCAGGGAAATCGTTCAAACTGCCCATGAACTGAATAAACTGGGCAGAGTAATTATCTGGGAGAACATCGGCGACCCTGTACAGAAGGGTGAACCCATGGCCGGCTGGATAAAGGATATAATCAGCTCTCTGGTCAGTAAAGATTTCAGTTATGCCTACACCGCATCCGCCGGAGATCCTGAAACCAGAGCATTTCTGGCCAAAGGGGTAAATGCCAGAGGCGGTGCTCAGATCGGGCCGGATGATATTCTGTTCTTCAACGGTCTTGGAGATGCTGTATCAACTCTCTTTACCCATCTTCGCCGGGAAGCCCGGATACTTGGACCGTCACCGGCCTACTCCACCCTCTCCTCGGCCGAGGCTTCTCACTCGGGATATGAACACCTCACCTACCGTCTTGATCCTGAAAAGCAGTGGCAGCCGGATATTGATGATATCAGAATGAAAGTGAAATACAACGATTCAGTCGCCGGTATTCTGCTTATCAACCCCGACAATCCCACAGGTGCCGTTTATCCCCGGTCCACACTGGAAGAAATTGTGAAAATAGCCAGAGAGCACGATCTTTTTGTTCTCTGTGATGAAACCTATTCCAACATCGTATACCCGGGTATAAAGACCGCTTCATTAAGTGAAGTGATCGGTGATACTCCCGGTATCGCCCTCCGCAGCATATCCAAGGAGTTTCCCTGGCCCGGTGCCCGCTGCGGATGGATGGAAGTGTTCAATCAGGATAAAGATGATGTTTTCCGGCGGTACATCACCAGCCTGCTGGATGCCAAAAGACTGGAAGTCTGTTCCACTACCCTCCCGCAAATGGCGATACCCCTGGTATTCTCAGACTCCCGGTATCCCGGGCATATAAAACGCCGGGCTAAAATGTTCTCAGACCGAGCCGATGAGGCGGTTTCCATACTTTCAGATATCCCGGGTATTACCGTTATAAAACCCAGCGGAGCCTTTTATCTGACGGTGGTTTTTAATACGGAACTTCCTTCCAGCGGCCCCATTCCTGCTATTGATAATCCTGCAATTGCCGGGAGAGTCAGCGAAATAGTAGCCGATGTCGCTCCGGATAAACGTTTTGTATACTGGCTTCTGGGAGCTACAGGAATCTGTACCGTTCCGCTAAGCGGTTTCTGTACCAAACTGCCGGGATTCCGGGCTACTCTGCTGGAGAATAACAATAAGAAACGGCGACAGACGTATAACACTCTTGCTGTAGCCATAAGAACCTATTTGAACTGATACTGATGTTATCCGAATTTGCCTTTTGGATAATATATATGTATTTTCCTATGAGCATAAACAAGCCGGCGGCGAAACCCGCCTTAAGGAGTACAATATGGCGGAATTTCTGACATCTGAGACATTTAAAGAGAAAGTATTTGATTATGCCAATGAAAAAGAGTGGAAGTACAAAAGTGATCTTCCCGGCATCATCGATTTTTATGCCGACTGGTGCGGCCCCTGTAAAATGGTAGCACCCATCATTGAAGAGCTTTCCACCGAATACGAGGGAAAACTGAATGTATGGAAAGTGGATACAGAAGCCCAGCAGGAATTAGCCGGTGCATTCGGCATTCAAAGCATTCCCTCCATCCTTTTTATTCCTGTAGACGGCCAGCCCCAGATGGCTGCCGGAGCTCTTCCCAAAGCCACTTTTGAGAAGATTATCAAAGAAGAACTCGGGGTGAAGTAACAAAGGTTTTTTCCATCAGGACTCTTGTTGACATGAAAACAGGATTCCTATATCTTTGCCTACGATCAATCCCCTGTAGCTCAGTTGGTAGAGCGGGTGGCTGTTAACCACTAGGTCGGGAGTTCGAGTCTCTCCGGGGGAGAGAATAGAGTCGGTACTTCGGTACCGGCTTTTTTTCGGCCCGACCGGGATTTTCGCCAATACACCTGCGGTGTTTCGGCTGCGTCGGGAGTTCGAGTCTCTCCGGGGGAGTAAGACCTTTGCGTAAATCGCAAGGGTCTTTTTTATCTACAGACTCTCACGGAGTACTCACCCCCTGTATCAAAGCCAGTTCAGAAAAAAAGACCATGTGTAACGGGCAATGCGCATGTAGCTTTATGGGAGGTATCATCCTTCATGCGAATGAGTCCATAAGAAAGGCGCCAGAGGTTAATTAAAAGAGTAATAAACAGTCTCATTCCCCAGAGCAAGTCCTGAACCCGGAGTCGCCGCCGGCGAGTTACTCTCCGAGAACGGTTACATCCATAGGAAAACCCTGAAGTGAAGCCCGAGGCCTCCGGTAAGTGATTTCGGTACTGGCGGTGATGCCCAGGAGATAATACCTCGGACAGGTTTCCAGGCCTCTCGGCAGCTGACGGTCAGCTGCTTTCGCGGATAACCAGAGCCGGTTTAACATATTCCTGAATCGGCTCATCAGAAGTATCGTCGAAAAGTAAAGACCGGATACGCTTCGAAGCCTTATCGGCGAGCTCTTCACGAGGCTGGTGGATGGTAGTCAGCGAAGGAAGGGTCATCCGACCCACCGGACTATCATCAAAACCAATGACTTTCAGATCTTCCGGTACACGGATACCCTCCTCCTTCAAAGCGTTCAGGAAACCGAATGCCGCGATATCAGCCGGAATGAAAATACCATCGTATTCTCTTAAATGTATGTGATTCTCCCTGACAAGACGGTAGCCGCCTTTATAGCTGCAGTCACAGGAAAAAAAACCTTCAACATCGACGATGAATCCGGCTTCTTCAAGAGCACTGAGACAACCCAAAGTCCTCTGCCGGAACTCCTCCGCCTCATTTTCATCAATCCTGACCACTTGTATCTTCCGGCAGCCGGAATCGATGAGATGCCGGGCGGCCAGATGCCCGCCCTCATAGTTATCGGTAAAAAAACAATCGACGGAGTCCCGGGATATGCCGTCGGAAATCATGTGTATGTGAACAATAGGCAACTTGTGCACTTTAATGAGTTCATAATCCTCACGTCTGATTTCCGGATGGATTATGACGAATCCGTCTACCTTGTTCTGACGGATCAGTCGGGCGATATTACTCTGTCCCGACTGATCGTTGTAGGCCTCTACAACCAGGGCGTCAAGACCGACTCTTTCAAGGCTATGCCGGAGATCCCTGAAAAGTTCGTTGGTGTACAGGGAGCTGCGGAAATCGTTCAGTACTGAATAATAAAGAACCCCGATAATTCCGGTCTTTCGGTTCTTCAGGCGCCGGGCTCCCTCGTTGAACTCAAAATCCATCCGGTCCGCGATGGCTTGGATTCTCTCCCGGGTAACGGAACTGATGAGAGGGCTGCCGTTGAGAGCACGAGACACGGTTGAATGACTCACCCCCACCAGTCTTGCGATATCCTTGATGGTCGGCTTACCCGGCAAATTCCAACCCCTCATCTTCAGCTGATGTAATCCAGCCACTTCCTTTGGTTATCCAACATAGTGTCCACCATTTCCCTCATTCCATGGTATTTATTTACCACCGGACAGGCCAGTACGGCCTGGATTACCAGATCCCGACTTCCGGTGAGGATCGCATCAACGGTGAGATCGTAGACCCCGGCATAGTTGCGGATCAGTGCTCCGAAGCCCTTGGGGTAGGAATCGAAACGGACACCCGTGACACCACGATGGTCAACTGTAGCAGGGAGTTCCACAGCGATGCCGTCTGGAAAATCAGGTATGGCGCCGTTATTGAGAACGTTCACCGCCATTTCTTCATAGCCTGAATCGTTAATGATGCCTTCCATGATTGGAACAACCCGCTCTCTCAGGTTATCCGTGATTTCAGACCAGGTCTGATTCGACAATGCGTGACGATAAAATTCATAGAAATCCAGAATCCCCTGATGGTCAGCAACATCCTGCGCCCATGAGATGTATTCACCAAGATGGCTGTCCAGGGTGATGGGAAGCAGCCGGTATGTTTCCATTATGGCCCGGAAGAGACTGCGGTCGGACCAGGGTCTGAAGCTTTCCCTGATATCTATTTTCCACTTTTCGAGGGCACCCTCGGTTTCCGGAACGACACCGGTACGACGAGTGTAATCCCATAATTCGGAAAACCCGGGCTCCCGTTCAAAGAACGCCGGGGCTTTTTCAAGGATGTCAGGATATGCATCTTTGCCGGTTTCTATGTATGCGGCTTCCAACAGAACACTGAAATGATTCAGGCCGGCGGCACGCATACGAATGTTTTTCAAATCAATGTTCAGAATCTCCGGGAGGTATCGTTTCAGGGATGCGATCTCATGACAAAGGCCTACAAATCTCAATTTGGGATGCTTTCGCAATACCGCCGTCGTAATGGCCGTCATCGGATTGGAATAATTGAATACCACCGCATCCGGACATATGTCGACAATGTCGTCGCAGATTTCCAGAATGGGGGGCGTTATTCTCAGTGCATGAAAGATACCGCCGGGACCGCCGTTCTCACCATACACCTGAGGGATTCCGTACTGCATGGGGACTTTCCAGTCCATGTCCCAGAGGGCAAAACGATCCCCGACTTCGATGGAGATGATAACAAAATCGGCTCCTTTCAGGGCCTCTTTTCTTTTCGTTGTGGCAGTAATTGTGAAGTCAAGCCGGTGAGTTTCGAGATACTCCAGTGCCGTCCGAGAAACCTTCTCCAGAGCTTCCCCGTTAACGTCCATCAGGGACACTTCCGCCCCTTTTAAAACGCTGCTTTGAAATATATCCCCCAGGGTACCGATGCCGAACTGGGCGCTTCCAGCTCCAAATAGTGCGATTTTCAAGTGTCTGACCTCCATGCACACGTTTGCATCCTGCAATTGTACAATATTTTATCGAGAAATATCAATCCATGACATCATGCCCGATCGACGGAAACGATCAATTCGGATTCAAGCCTGTATCGGGATCCATAAACCTCAACATCAATCGGCGGGCCGACACGAAGGTTCAACCGGACCTTATCCCGGGCGGCCTGAACTTCGATGGAGGAAGCCCGATAGTGGATACGGAAACTGAGAGTTTTCCATTTAGACGGAAGCCTGGGGGAAAAGGAAGGGATTGGGCCGGCGGGTCGAAACCCTCCGAAACCCCAAACCGTCGCCAACCATGCCCCCCCCATGTTCGCGACATGGATTCCGTCCCGGGTGTTCTTATGACTATCATCAAGATCGAGAGCGGCAGTCTCGGCGAAATACTCATAAGCCTTATCCGGATCGCCGAGCTGTGCGGCAAGAATTGAAAACGCCGCATAGGAGAGGGATGAATCATGAGTGGTGATGGATTCGTAATATTTAAAACTGTTTCGGAGGGTTGATTCTCTGCCTTCCCCCCCCAGAAGGATATAAGCCAATACAGTATCCGCCTGCTTACAGACCTGGAAACGGGACAGTGTCATATGATGGTAATGAAGGAGAAGGGGATATTTATCCTCGGGAGTTCCCTTAAAATCCCATACCGGTTTCTGAAGAAAAGAATCATCCTGGGGATTCATATCCAGCTCTGCATCGTAGGGCAGAACCATGGCATGCGCGGCTTTCGTCCAGTTCCCGACTTCGTCTTTCCCCAGATTTATCCGATCACCAAGTTCAGAAAGTACCGCCGGATATGAACGTTTCAGCAATTCAAAAATCTCAATGGCTGTTTTCAGGTTCTTTTGAGCCATTCGGTTGGTGTAGTAATTGTTATTCACCAGACATGTGTATTCATCCGGTCCGGTAACGGTATTGATATGAAAAGCGGATCCCGAGAAGTTTCCTATCTCCAGCCAGATCCGGGCTGTCTCGAAAAGAATCTCCGCGCCGTATTGAAGGATGAAATCCACATCATCGGTTGCCTCCCAGTATCTCCAGACGGCATAAGCGATATCGGCATTGATGTGGTACTGAGCACTTCCCGAGGGATAATATGCCGAGCATTCCCTCCCGGCAATGGTACGCCATGGATATGCCGCCCCTTTTGCATGACCCAGATCCCGGGCGTGGCGTCTGGCTTCGGGAAGTATCGTGTATCGATATTGCAGGAGGTTTCTCGCAATCTCAGGCCGGGTGTACAGGAAGAAAGGGAGCATATAAATCTCCGTATCCCAAAAGTAGTGCCCTTCATACCCTTCCCCGCTGAGACCTTTGGCGGGAATGCTCGCGACCGGATTTCCCGAAGCGGACTGCAGCAGATGAAACAGATTGAATCTGAGTCCTTTGAGAATATGATCATCACCCTCAATCCCGATTCCGGATTCCATCCAGAACCCCTCAAGATATATTTCCTGCTCTCTTGTTAAATCGGCGAATTGTAAACCGGAAATCTCATCAGAGACTTTTTTGACATATTTAAATCCATCACGATGCCGCAGGGAATCGCAGAAAACGGCCTTTTTCTCAAGGGTGAAAGAGTCACCGGGAGACATGGTGATATTCCAGCTCAGTCGGGCTACGCCTTTATCCTGAGACATTTCGGAAGGTCCCGGATCGGAAAGATTTATATCGGAAAGTCTCATACGAAAGCTATGATCCACCTGCACCCACAAGTAGGCTCCTGTAGCTTTCGTCCGGGAAGTCATACTGATAGTGTTCCCGGAGAATGAGGTGTCAACCACCTCCAGCGCTGTGAACTCATGCCCTGAAACCCGGGGATCCGAGGGATCGTAATAATTCCCGACGTCCCCTTTTACCGAGGATTCGAGCCGTATTTCCACCGGATCGAGAGCACTGAGAGAGTAATCGATTGCAAATACTTCGGGACGTGTGAAGGATGCAAGACGCTTTACTTCAATCCTTACTTTTTTCCCGCTTCTGCTTTTCCAGATAAAATCCCGGCAGGACAAACCTTTCCGCATATCAAGACATCGATGGAAATCCATGGTATTGGAACTGTTAAGAGAAAGGTACTCCCCATCGACACGAACCCGGATTATCTGAACATCGCTGACATTGAGAATCTTCTCACCGGTTTCAGGGAATCCATAGAGTTTTTCCGGATGAATTATGGGATGGGTGTCATAGAAGGCGTTGAGATATGTGCCCCGGACTCCTTTGGCACCCTCGGGCTCACCCTCTTCAAAATTCGCTCTAACCCCGATATAACCGTTTGCGGTATGAAAGAGAGTCTCATCAAGAGCCAGTGTCTGCGGACTGAAACCGCTGGTTTCCAACAGGAAAGACATGAATACTCCTCAGCAAAGCATGTCCGAATAAACATGTTTTTCATGAAAGTTCTTTCAAATACTAAAATCTATAACACTTCCCGTCAAGAAGAAATTAACATGAATAAAGTGCATATAGGGTGAAAATGAACCACTAATCCTTGAAGAAATGAGTTAACGCCTCCTCTTAGACAGGTGTGATATTGAGATTAGTGAAAGAACTTTCATAACAATCTGGATGGGTTGGTATCGATAACAAGGCGGAAAGTAAAACGGGCGACAAAGCCATCAGATCATTCTCGGGATCGTTCCCCGCCTTCGGTAGCGGTACGACTCTGAGTATCCCAGGATGTCTGGTAGATAAGCTTCGAGACACGTATACTTATAAATATTCTTCAATGCTTTTTTTAGCTGCATGTCGACCAATTTCGACTAATTCCTCTGCTTTATAAAAATCAAAAATATCACACGATTTTTTTGATACCTTTATTACAATATCAGGTGAATATTTTTCTATCGTCATTTTTGATATTTGATAAGTTAGCAAACTAACTGTTCTGTTTATAAGATGGAAATAGCCCATATTCCCATTTTTAATTATTGGGTTAATTCTGTTTAATTGACTGTGAAACTCCTTAATCTTTTTATGATATATCGATTGTTTTTCATCTTTTATCTTCTTTGCAGCAGGTGGGATATATACAGGTATGTCCGCATTCACATGAACTACAACCAATATATCGCCTTTCATTCTTATTGCATGATTGATTGGAACGGGATTAATAACCCCTCCATCTACAAGTAAAGCATTGTTTGTTTTTACAGGTGTAAATACAGTAGGTATTGCGATTGAAGCCCTTACAGCCTCATAAATACTCCCTTTTGTAAAAACCACTTCTTTGCTATTTTCAATATCTGTTGCAGTGGCAACATAGTGAATTTTTAAATCTTCTATGCTCAGATCAGGAATAAATTCCTTCATTTTATTTAATACTCTATCTCCCTTAATTATTCCATGCGAACTCAATGTAAAATCAATGAGTTTAAAAACTTCCTTTTTATCCAGTGTATATAACCAGTTTTTAAACTCATTCATTTTTCCGACAGCATAAACACCGCCAACCACAGCCCCCATTGAAGTACCGGATATAGACTTTATTTTAAAGCCATGATTTTCTAATTCTTCAATAACGCCAATATGTGCAACTCCCCTTGCACCACCGCCGGATAATACTAATGCTATATTTTTGTCCACCATCTTGATTTCTCAGTACCTCTTATCGTTAGTATACATATCAAATCCATAGTAACAACCGGGCTTTCGATTTTATCGGTATTCATATTACCGTAATGGAAAATGGTATACAAATATCATCTTTCATCAGATAACGATCTGGTCTTTTATCCTTGGTGAGAGCCGGACAAGAACTATGCTGCAGTCCGACCATTCCAAACAGGGGGATTATATATCCCTGCTCTCTTCTACTGTCTTTATCACGTCAATCAGAACAATACGTAAATTATCCAGCTCCTGCTCAGTGGATTTTCCTTTGATGAGTTTTACTGCAAAACGGGATACAGCAGCCTGTTTTTTTCTTGACCACTGCCGCGTCATCGGTAGAGTACTAAGCAGCTTCCCAGGGTAGGCTTTTTCCCGTTTTGCATGGGCCCAGCGGCTTACCGTATCAAGATACAGCAGTGCGCGGTCCACCAGAATAAATGCCATCTGCACCCCTTTAGGGGGCCCCAGTTCAATATACCGGCGTCCCAGCTGCTGATTTATCCCGGCAACACGCACCTTCATCTGGGAAAGAGGCCGGCTACCCGCCAGCCCGGAGACTCCGGCGAGTAGGGCCCCTCCTGCCATGAATATCCCGAAGGTAATCTCACCCAGAGCCAGATCCATAGCGGCACCGGCAGCGGCGCCGGCCAGAGCCGAAACTGTCGCCAGCTGTTTCCTGTTAAGACCGAGCACCCGCCATGTTTCTCTGGCAAACAGATCGTGATTCATCAGATCGTCGTTGTTTAGATCCATTTCAAAATGCCGGTGGCGAAACTCCTCACGGATTTCTTTCTGAGCACTCGCTTCTCTCCCCCTCAGCCAGTCGGCATATGAGGGCATCATGGAAAGCTGGACATCTTCAGGCTTTTCACCGTCTTTCAGAGGGGCTTTGATGGTTTTTGACATACAGTCGGCAATCAGGCTGCAGATAATATCCGCAGCTCTTGAAAAACGGCCTTCACGGTCGTTTTCAAGCGCGCTTATAACCCCCTCAAGGGTTTCTTCCCAATGCTGTCCGGTTAAGCGAAGTGCCGACAACAGCCTGATCCGTTCCTCAAAGACCGCTTCCCGGGCATTGAACCGCCGGACGGCGTTGAAGTGACGGTTCAGCGCAGCCCTCCACTGATCTTCAAACTCCGAGTCATCCCCTTTGCTGTTTATTATGGCCATTCTGGTTTTACCCAGCCGCCGGAGTATTTCCATTTCGGCAAAGTCGTCCGGCCCGATGGGCTTGCCGGCATCAATCACATAGAGAACGCCATGAGTCTCGGCAACAGCCTGCAGGATACGGCCGTCGTGAACGAAGGCGGAGCGGCCGGAAAAATCACGGTTGAAGGAATCCGATATGGCTTGTGCATCCTCATCAACAGGCCTCTTCGAAAGCCATTTCAGTGTTTTTCTCGGAACCTGAAAACCCGGGGTATCAACAAAACGCAGCAGAGGTTTATGGTCCAGCTCCACGGTGTATTCGACGGCATGCTCGGTTTCTCCAGGTGTGGAACTGATTCGAATATCATCCCTTTCGGTAAGGGTGGAAACAACCGACGACTTACCTTCATTCGGATGCCCGACAACCGCAAAGGATAGAACCTCAGAATGTTCAGTATTCATCATCCCCAACCTTTCATATCCAGAAACTCACAATTCGGCATCAGACGTCTCCATTGCGTAAAGGTATCTTTGTCCCGATTCTCCACCTCAAACCCCGTACCCGGTCGGCCGGCTAATGCAATGAGAAGCGGTGAATCTTCAGGCATCAGAGATTGAACAAATTCGGTATAGAGCCCTGCTGCGGCGGTATAGGGACGCCAACCCTCGAATACCAGTATAAAGCCCGTTTTACCGCTCATCTTCCCAAGGGTAGTTCTGAGAATCTGAGCATCATCCTCATCATCCAGAGCAACAGCCGTTACACCCTCCAGAGTTACTCCCCACCGGTTATGAAGAGACTCCCCCCAGGTTTCCTCAGCCATCAGATCGGTACGCTCTGCGGGTATCAATATCTTAAAAACTTTCGAAGCAGGTAAGGATACCCGGCTGGGCCCCGAATCAGAAGAAGCGGCTTCCTCCCGGTATGGCTCACCACCGGCTGTATCAACCCTCGGCGTCTTCATCATCAGCAGAAGCTTATGGCTCTTACTGTCTGAGAATGAAAGGTTCCCGAGAACAATCTGCCTTCTGATAGCACTGTAAATGAAAAACAGCAGCCGGGGCAGAACACCGTAGGAGAGAATCGCCAGGCAGATAAAAGGCCACCAGACCACCAGATCGGCATTGTCCAAAGCGTCTATCCCGTTTTTAAGAATTACCCTGCTCCCGGCAATCTGAGAAATAGACGGCGGCGGGAAGAGAACCCGCCAGGGCCGGGAAAAAGAAAAAATGAAATTGTAAAGACTCTGGGTACTCACATTCAATGTGGTTTGCCAGGCAAAGGCCACATCCTGCACAACTCCACGCCACAAGACAGCCGAGAATATCCCCAGATGAAAACCCAGAGCACGCAATTGAACCGGCTGTGATACAGACCAGCGAAGCAGACTGCGGTAAATCACCGATCTGCCCCGAAAGCGTGAGATTCCACCGATAACAGCATCGGCATGTTCCCGGTCCATAATCCCCACACGCCTGGAAAAATCCACCGACCCCCGGACAAACCTCATCAGCCGGTCTCTCATTCTCCGGGAACGATTCCCCCCGGAGGGGATAGCATTCAGAATCAGGGCGAGAGAGGTCAGTAAAAAAGGAATTCCAACCAGTACTGTCAGGGCCATAAACAGGTTTACAGGGTTGCTTCCGGCGTATGAAAGAACGCCCCAGCCCAGCCCGCTTCCGGTGAGAAATCCGAATAGCAGAAGGATAACGGCTATGATGCGGTAGAGACGATTTACCGTTTTCCCCGGAAGTACCGCGGTTGCGAAACTGCGCCTGGATTTCAGCCAGGAATACAATATCCGGCGTGGAGTTATCCTGCCTCTGTAATTCAGGAACCAGGTTCTTAAGTTTTCAGAAGGGGATAAGGAGTCCAATTCCTCCCCGAGAAACAGCTCGTAATCAAGAATATCCCCCAGGGTCCATTTGAATCTCATTCCAGTTGTTCCTCTTTACTGCTGGTTCTTGATAATCTGATAAATCCGGCTTTCCGAAGATTCAATTATTTTCTTTTTCCGTTCCTTGTTGGTTAAGAGTTTTGTAATTGCCGCAAGAAACTGAATATGGGGAACGGGGTCTGATGATGGGGAGAGAATCAGAACAATGATATACACCGGGTTGTTATCCATGGCCTGAAAGTCGACGCCGTCCTTATTTACGGCAATTACGGCCTGAATTTTGTTTATTCCCTGAATCTTGGCATGGGGTAAGGCGATACCATCCCCGATTCCGGTGGTCATGGTTTCCTCTC
>Ga0164315_10001147_pt1 | contig 19758 bp, 19 predicted proteins | sample GuaBasSedimGuay6_FD_113737 | JGI IMG/M metagenome (GOLD analysis project Ga0164315, IMG submission 113737) | Subseafloor sediment microbial communities from Guaymas Basin, Gulf of California, Mexico - Guay6, Core 4569-2, 0-3 cm | ecosystem: Environmental > Aquatic > Marine > Hydrothermal vents... | reverse complement strand
CGGTGACCTGAGTGGACTGAAGCATCGCGTTCTTGAAACCCAGGGAGTCATCGAAATCGAAACGAATGATGTCAACGCGAGTTTGCGCGATCTTGCTGCGCATTCGACGGGTCTGAACAGAATGAAAATTCGCCAACCGAACCTGGAAGATCTATTTCTCGACCTAACCGGGCATTCATTGCGGACGTGATGAACCCGAATAATTCACGAGTGCCGGCTCCCACGAAAGAACGCAGCGAATGATGCGAACGGTTCAACAATTCTCGGCAAATGCCTTAGTATTACAGTTTACGCCTGTCGGGCTGTCGCTTCCTGTGCCGGCACATCGCGCCCGACCCTGTTCGACACGTAGTCCCCGCTACGTCTCTCGCACGATCGAACGCGCTGCACTCGGCACAAAAACCGACAGTCCCGCCCACTCATGAAATATTCGGGTCAATGCTGAAAAGAATCTACGCCATTTTCCGCGCACGAAATCTCGAGTTCATACGCGATCGCGGTTCGATGAGCTGGAACATAATTTTGCCGGTCGCACTGATGTTTGGCCTGTCATTTATTTTCGGTGCGGACCGCGCTGAATATACCGTTGGCGTTTTGCAGTCGGGAACAGAGATCGACGCGAGTGCTCATCCGTTTCTGGAGACTCGTTACATTCAGTTTGTCGTGGTCAACGACGAGGCCGACGGGTTTCGCAGAGTTGCCCGTCACCAACTCGATCTTCTGATGCAAATAGAGGGTCAGCAACGGTATTGGGTCAACCCCGATTCCCCCAAAGGCTATTTCGCAGAACTGGCGTTACTGCAGGCGGATGCGGATGCAGGTGGTGATATAACCAAGGAACAGATTTCGGGCGAGCCAGTTCGCTATGTTGACTGGGTATTGCCCGGAATTCTCGGCATGAACATGATGTTTAGCTGCCTTTTCGGCGTGGGCTATGTTGTCGTGCGCTACCGAAAGAACGGTTTTCTGAAACGCCTGCGCGCTACGCCACTGCGTGCAATCGAATTCGTGATTGCGCAGGTTGCGTCGCGGTTGGTGCTGGTGACGCTGATCACTTCATTCGTCTTTGCCGGAACGAAGTATTTCCTTGATACACGCATGGACGGCAGTTACATCACACTCTTTATCGTTCTTGTTGTTGGCGCCGTGTCCTTGATTTCGATGGGACTGATGATTGCCGCACGTGTTACCAGCGAGGAGCTTGCCGGTGGCCTTTTGAATATGGTCACGTGGCCAATGATGATGTTATCCGGCGTATGGTTCTCTCTCGAAGCTGCCAACGATGCTGTACGCAATATCGCGAAGGTTTTTCCGTTGACCCATATTCTCGATTCCGCGCGAGCCGTAATGCTTGATGGAGCGAACCTGGCCGCGATCGCCCCGCAATTAATCGCGTTATTGGCAATGACTGCGGTATTCCTGGTGATTGGCGCTGTCATTTTTCGTTGGCACCCGAACTAGAAAGAAAATCAGTGAGCAAAATTCCCGACTTAATCGATATTGGTGCGAACCTTACTCACGACACTTTTGATGTTGACCGGGAAGACGTGATTCGACGCGCTGCAGATGCGGGTGTCAATCGCTTGATTATTACCGGCGGGAGCGAACAAGGTAGTCACGATGCTCTGCAACTGGCTGAAAAATATCCTGGCCAGATGTATGCGACCGCTGGTGTACACCCGCATCATGCCAGCGACTATTCTGATTCGGTGCATCAGACACTCGGTGAACTACTTACTCACGACGCCGTGGTTGCAGTCGGCGAATGTGGCCTGGACTATTTTCGAAATTTTTCTCCGGCGGCGGCGCAGCGAAATGCGTTTCAGCGCCAGCTGGAGCTGGCCGAGAGCTCCGGCTTGCCCGTGTTCCTGCATCAACGAGATGCTCACGATGATTTTATTGAGATATTGCAACCCATGCTGCCGAAGATGTCTCGCGCCGTAGCGCACTGCTTCACCGGTGGCGAGAAAGAGTTACGTGAGTACATCGACATGGGTCTATACATCGGCATAACGGGCTGGATCTGCGACGAACGTCGCGGTGCGCACCTGCAGGAAATAGTTGGTTTGATTCCGGACGATCGGTTGATGCTGGAAACAGATGCGCCCTATCTTCTTCCCAGGAGCCTGTCGCCGAGACCGAAGTCGCGGCGCAATGAGCCGCATCATTTACGTGAGGTGTTGCGCGTGGTGGCAGAGTCTATGGGGCGGAGCGAGGAGGATATTGCGCGTATTACGCGGGAGAACTCGGAACGGTTTTTTGTGCTTGGCGATCATTAATCGCGGCATCCTGCCGCGATTGCTGAGCCGCCCGCTGTCGATTATTTTGGCACCAACGCCACTACCCTCGCCGGCCCCCCGGACCCCCCACCAATTTTCATCGGCAACGCAAGAATAGTCGCACCAGTCGCAGGAAGCTGATCCAGATTGGTCAGATTCTCGAGATTAACCACACCCGCCGCGGCCGCAATTCGATGGGCGATAAAATCCTGCGACGGACCATAATCAATTGAGGCCGAGTCAACGCCCAGCACCGCTACACGTCGGTCCTCCGCCAGGAGCCTGACCGCCTCCGCACCAAATCCCGGGAATTCAAGATTGCTGGCATCTCCAGGTTTGTCGTCGCCAAGGTAGCCGTTCGCATCTGGCCAGTATTGGCTCCAACCCGTTCTTAACAGCACAATTGTCCCTTGGGCAATTTCACCATGTTGTGCCTCGAACCGGCGCACATCCGCTACGCTCAAACGATAATTTCGATCCGCCGCAGCTTGCTCACTAACGTCGATTACGATTGCCGGGGCAATCAGGTTCTCCAACGGAATTTGTTCCGTCGAGGCGCCACCCGCTGCAAAATGAATCGGGGCATCCAGATGCGTGCCACCATGTTCCGGTGTACAAACCGTATACGCCGAATAAAAATAACCGCCTTCGACCTCACCAAAACTCAGCTCCGTCTTTTCAAATGCAGAGGGAGATGTCGGCCAGTACAGGGTGTCCTTGTCATAGGTATGACTAAGGTCGACGAGTTGATAGGCATCCAGATCCAGCGCAAAAACCGGACTGCAAAGAAACGAGACAAGGACGCATATAAAAATACGATTTCGCATTTGATCTTCCCGGAATATTAGATTGTAAGATTAATGGGTCTCAGGCCCTCGCACATTGTTCAGAACTGTGCGTCGCTGCTTTTCGCCCTGGCCTGAATAAGTTCCCAGTGCGGCATGAACGCCTCAATTTTAAATTTGGCGGCCGCTTTATTCTTTTCTCCGAACTCTTCAATCAGTTCGTCAATGTCACAGACCAGGCCTGGAGTGCCTTTGGTAAATTCGGCGCCGTCGAGAAATACGATACGACCGGCGACCGGTACTTGCCGGACGATTTGCCGTACCGCCGCAATGCGATCATATAAGGCCGGCTGCGGGTTGTTGAACGTATAGCGATGATCATCACTGATAACCGTCCAGTCCTGCATCTTGTCGCTGCCAAATACTGCGCCGTTGACGTCTTTGACATCCACGATGAGTAAGCCCTGCGCTGTAAGCACGAGGTAATCGATTTGAATCTCGCCCTCATCCGCATTGGGAATAATCAGGGCCTCGATGCGATCAAAGGAAATAGAGTCGAGGACTTTCGTAAGTGACCGGCTCGGGCTTGCCCGGCCACGCACTATCAACCAGATCAACAAGACGACGATAAGCAGCAAGGGCCATAGGTAGACGCTGCTAAAATTCGTCGGCAGTATTTCGTTCATTGTCAATCAATCCAGATACAGTGCGACTCGTTCCACACATCATGCCGGAATTTGCCGCGGTCAGTTCGAAAATTTTTCACTGAGTGCTTTAGCCAACTCCCCGGCGTCTGGTTCGATTTTGACAAAGTGCCGCGGGCGCGAAAGTATGTCGGCAAGATCCGCCGGCAACGGGACTTCTGCCTCGATAATTGGCTCTACAATCTGCTCGAACTTGGCCGGATGGGCGGTGGCCACCATGATCCAGTCTTTTTCTGTGCGCTCCGAGTCATCCAGTTCGCGCCATGCAAAGGTCGCGGTCGCCGTGTGTGGACAAGTCGCAAGATGGAACTCGTCGTAGTTCCGGCGGATTTCTTTCTGAATGATCTCGTCGCTGACCGATATCGCCTGCGTCCGCTGCCGAATTTCCCCAGCCTCACCAAACATCGAACGTAACCGCTCCATATTGCTCGGATTGCCGACATCCATAGCTGATGCAAGCGTTTGTACGCTTGGCCGGGGCAACCACTCGGCACCGCCCAGGAAATCTGTAATCAGTCTGTTCTCATTAGTCGCCAGAATCATGTCGCCAATCGGCAGGCCCATTTCTTTGGCCAGGAATGCGGCGAAACCGTTACCGAGATTTCCGGTTGGCACAATGAACCCGGGTTTTCGACCCGTCGCACGAAAATGCTCGAGGCTACTGTGTGCATAGTAAATGCACTGCGGCAGGAGGCGACCGATATTGATACTGTTTGCTGAACTAAACCGGTGCTGTGCTGAAAGAGCCTTGTCTGCTAACGCGCCTTTGACCAGCGCCTGGCAGTCGTCAAAAGAGCCCTGGACTGCCAGCGAAAGGACATTGTCACCCCAGCAGGTAAGTTGGTGTGCCTGACGCTCGGAAACCCTGCCATCAGGATACAAAACTACCACCCGCATTCCCGGCCGTTCATTAAAGGCAGCTGCGACCGCCCCACCAGTGTCACCAGAGGTTGCCACCAGAATCGTCAGGGGATTGTCTGTATCGCCCTGCAGCCGGGTTAAGCAGGCTGCCAGAAATCCAGCACCAACATCCTTAAAAGCCGCGGTAGGGCCGTGATAAAGCTCCAGGAGTCCTGCATAGCCCTCGCTTACCGGAAGTCTTGTGACTGGCAGCGGAAAGCGAAAAGTCTCCCTGGTAATTTCATCCAGATCAGGCGCCAACGCCGACTCAGCGAAGAATGGCCGCAACAGTATTTGCGCTGTCTCGGCAACAGTTTTGGCAGCGGCAAAATCATCTGTACTGAATTGTGGCAACTCCAGTGGCAGAAACAGACCGCCATCCCCGGCAAGGCCCATGACGAGTGCCTCATCAAGGGAAACCCGCTGCTTGCCCCGCGTGCTCTGGAATATCATGCCGATCTCTCCACAGTTGCGCCGGGTACATCCAGCGGGCTTATCCACGACTGGCATTCATATCCGGCAGCGCGACAGGACTTCTCCATAGTACTGGCCATGTCGACCGCGAATTCTTCTTTGCAAAGTGCAAAAATACTTGGCCCACTACCCGATAGTGAGCAACCCAGCGCGCCGGCCTCCATCGCGGCAACTTTAACCGCAGCAAAACAAGGTACCGATGCTGCACGCTGTGGCTCAATGACAACGTCGCGCAGGCTCTGTCCAATAAGGTCAATGTCATTGCTTGCGCAGCCCGCAATAAAGCCCGCGAGGTAGCCCTGCTGATTCAGCCACTGTTCCATGGAATAACTGCTGGCAAGGCCACTCCGGGATTCGGCCGTATTGACCTCTAGCTCCGGGTGCAACAGCACACTGCAAATTCCAGATGGTATGGGCAACCTGATCATCGTCGGCAGGAACACCGTCGGACACAACACCAGTCCGCCGACAAGACTCGGCGCAACGTTATCTGCATGCAAGCCGCCACTGGCGAACTTTTCACCAATCAGTGCAAATGGCAATAAGGCATCTTTATCCAATGGTGATTCGAGCAATGCATTAGCAGCGACAGCGCCTGCAACGGCTGATGCAGCAGAACTCCCCATGCCGGATTGCAACGGTATGCCTTTGTGCACAATCAATTCCACGCCGCCACTTTCGCCCGCCTCTCGCCATAATGCTTCTGCTGCGAGCGACGCAGTATTTTGCGTTGCGTCAGTGGATAGTTCCGGATGAATTTCCCCATCCAGGCTGCGCACCTCTTTGATGGTGACGCCAGAGCCCTCGATCCTGCGTGCACTGACACGATCGCCCGCGCCGGCGATAGCCAGTCCCAGCATGTCGTAGCCGACGCCAACATTGCCTATTGTTGCCGGGGCATATGCCGTTGCGTATTCACTATCATTCATATTTGTGTTCCATCACCAAGATATGTCGCCAATTTGAGCAGGTCACCAAAAACACCACCAGCTGTAACTTCAGGCCCGGCCCCCGGTCCCTGCACTACCAGTGGATTAGCAGCGTAACGATCGGTCGCAAACTGCACGATGTTGTCAGTAAGATTTATGTTACTAAACGCATCGTCCTTATCTACTTTCTCAAGCCCAACCGACGCATCACCGTTTTCTGTCAGCCGCGCTACATAGCGAAGTGACTTGTCTTCAGCGCGCGCCTCTTTGTACAACGACAAAATATCCTCGTCGTACCTCGAAAGCTCACTCAGGAACTCATCGATGCTCAGATCGCGCAGGTCTTCTGCTACGAGGTTTTGTACTGGAAAGTCACCAATCTCAAGTGACAGGCCGAGTTCACGCGCCAGAATAGTGAGCTTTCTGGCGACATCCATACCGGAGAGATCGTCTCGTGGATCAGGCTCGGTATAACCACTTTCCCTGGCCTCGGCAACGATTTTTGAGAATGGCCGGCTACCGTCGTAAACATTGAAGAGATAGGCAAGTGTGCCGGACAATATGCCTTGTATGGACCGAATTCGATCGCCTGTATCAACGAGATCTCTTAACGTTCTGATTATCGGCAATGCGGCCCCGACAGTTGTTTCATAAAAATAGTGGCTGTTGCCACTTCGGGCGCTGTCACGCAGCGTCTCGTAGTATTCCTGGCTCCCGCTGAAGGCTTTCTTGTTGGGCGTAACAATATGAATGCCACGCTCAAGCCAACCAGCATAACGATCTGCGACGCCCTGATCTGCAGTACAGTCAATTATCACCGCATGTGGCAGGTGATCGGCATGTACGTGACTTTCGAACGCCGCAAAATCCACGTCTGTATCTGCATTTGCCATAGCATCACGCCAGTTACCGAGATCGATACGGCGATCGCCCAGAAGCATGCTCTTCGAGCGCATGATCACGCGCACCCGCAAATCCAGGTTGAACTGCTCACGCAGCCGCCTGGCTTGGCTGTGAATCTGATCGAGTAAAGCACCGCCGACTATTCCCGGTCCGATAAGGCCGATGGAGATGGTTTTTGCGGAAAGGTAAAAGCCCGAATGCACCGCTCGTAATGCCCGGGTTACATCAGCAGATTTCATCACCGCCGAAATATTGCGCTCTGACGACCCCTGAGCGATAGCCCGTATGTTTATTCCGGCCCGGCTTAAGTTGCCAAAAAACTTTGCAGCGACGCCAGGTGATCCGGCCATACCATCACCAACGACCGCGACAATGCTTTGAGTGTCGCTTACATCGACACTTTGGATCTGGCCGCTGTCCAACTCGGCGGAAAACTCCTCCGTAATGACGTTGGTTGCGCGCTCGGTAAGCTCTGCCGGGACTGCGATACAAATAGAGTGCTCGGAACTTGCCTGCGAAATCAATGCAATGGAGACACCGGCTTTCTTGAGAGCGGCGAAGAGTCTTTCGGCTGTTCCGGGAACGCCAATCATTCCCGACCCTTCGAGGTTGATCAGCGACATATCACCAATCGCTGTTATTCCTTTAATCTGCTCGTCATTCTGACTGTCACTGCTGATCCGGCTGCCAGGATGTTGCGGATCGAAACTATTGCGAATAGTGATCGGAATATCATTATCTATGGCTGGTCCGAGCGCCTGCGGATGCAATACCGTGGCACCGAAGTAAGCGAGCTCCATCGCTTCATTGTAAGAAAGTGAATCGATGACCTGTGCTTCCGGAACTTTCCGCGGGTCAGCGCTCATGATGCCGTCGACATCGGTCCAGATACACAGTTCGTCGGCGTCGGTTAACGCCGCGAAAATTGCTGCAGAGTGGTCGCTGCCGTTCCTGCCCAGCGTGGTTTGCAGCCCTTCCTCGTCGGTGGCGATGAAGCCTGTGATCACCGCGATGCCGGAGAAACCTGGTTCGATTACCTTCGCAATATTTTTTCGCGAAACATCCCACAGAACAGCTGGCCCGAGATCACTGTGTCGAACTGTGATTACCTGGCGCGCGTCTATCCACTTGCCGCCTCTCTCGGGACCCAGTTTTTCTTCAAGATATGCCGCCAGTAGACGAGCCGACCAGATTTCGCCGTAGCCGGCGACGATATCCCTGCTGCGCTGTGGGGCCGACTTGACCAGGGCAATGTCTTGCAGAACATCTCTAAGATCGCTTGCATCCTGGCCCCACTGGTCAAGCAGGTCGACCAGCCTGCTGTCACGCACGAGCTGCTTCGCTGTCTTTGCATAGCGCTCGCCGATTTCGTTAAGCTCAGCCAGGTATGCGCTGTTATCACGCTCCGCCATCGCTGCAAGCCTGATCAGCTTGTCTGTCATGCCGCCCATCGCGGAAACAACAACGCCAAGCTTTGGCTGTGGCTCTGCCGCCAGAATGTCGAGGACGCGCTTGAAACAGTCAGCATCGCCGAGGCTGCTGCCGCCAAACTTATGAATTTTCCAGTTGTTGCCTGCCACGATTCTCTAGCCCGGACTATTCATGAATCACCGTGATGATTGCACAGAGATTTGTTTACACACGTGATTTTCCGATAGAGCGGAATACCCAGTGTATTCCCGATGGAGGAAAATTGCGTGTGTAAACAAAGATCAAGCAAGGGCGCGAGTGACTTCATGAATAGTCCGGGCTAAGTTCGCCAGCCAAATAAAGCGGCTAATGATAGCGGCTGATGCTGCGGTCGTCTGCTGTTTTATTTGAAAGCAATAACGGCAGTTTTGTGAGGAAATGGTGGGGCGTGTAGGAGTCGAACCTACGACCAGTCGGTTAAAAGCCGAATGCTCTACCTCTGAGCTAACGCCCCACGAGAGTTACTGTGTGGATGGCTGAAATGCCGGGCGCGATGATACACCAGCACCGGCAAATCACAAGTTGCGTATCAAAATTGAACCGTCCGGGCTAGGCCTCGTCGTCCATACGTTTCAGGCGCTGCTCCGCCAGGCGGGCAGCTGTGGTGTCGGGATATTCAGACTGCACCATTCCGAGCGAGGTGCGCGCCGCATCATAGCGTTCCAACTCGTAGTTGCTGTAGCCTATTTTCAGGAGTGCATCCGGCACTTTGCGCGAGCGTGGATGCTTGTTGATGACGACCTGGAATTCCTTCAGGGCATTCTCGAACTGGTCAGTTACATAGAATGACTCCGCCAGCCAGTACTGGGCATTGTCGGCCAGCTGGCTGTCAGGATAGCTGATCAGGAATTGCTGGAACGCCAGTGCGGCAGGTTCATAACGCTGTTCTTTCAGCAATTCAAATGCTGCCTGGTAGTTGTCCCGATCCGATCCACCAGGAACCGGCAGTTGTCCGGGCAAAAGCGCACCACCGTCCAGGACGTTGACGGCGGCAGGCTGGCTTTGCAGGCTGCGTTCCAGGCTCTGAATACGATCATCGACATCGATATACAAGTCGCGCTGCCGACTCGCCGTACTTTCAGCACTGTGCTCGAGCGATTCAGTGCGACCCTGCAGTTCGGCATTCTGTCGCTGCATATCGTCGACCTGCATCGTTAGCTCAACCAGGCTGCCATTTGCCAGTATCCGCTCTATTGCGCCCAGCCGGCGATCAAGCTCTTCGAGCTGAATCAGGACCGGGTCCTCTGCCGGGGGCGTAACCGCACATCCGGCAACGAGCAGCATCGGTGTGAGTACAGCCAGAATAATTTTACGTCGTGCCACTATCTGCTACCTGCTAGTTGGTGTAATTAATTTCTACGCGACGGTTCAATCCATGTGATTCTTCGTCACTACCGAATGCAGCTGGACGTTCTTCGCCGAAGCTCACGGTTGATATCTGCCCGGCTGATGCACCCTGAATGAGCAACATCTTGCGCACAGCCTGCGAGCGGCGCTCACCGAGTCCGATATTGTATTCGCGCGAGCCACGTTCGTCGGTGTGTCCCTCAAGACGTATGGATGCGCGCGAGTTGTTGGACAGGTTCGCCGCATGGCGCGCCAGCAAATCGGAATATTCCGCGCGAAGTGACGACTGGTCAAAATCAAAGTAGATCACCATCGTCATCTCTTCATCCATAAAGTCGTCGCCGAACTCTTCGCCAGCACCCAACCCGTCCTCACCAAATCCGTCCGTATCGGCCATGCTGCCGTCGTCGACGCCAATGGCGCTTTCGTCCGCCTCCGGATCGGGTATGTCCTGACCCGCGCAGCCCATAACCAGCAGTGTCATCATGCTTAATAAAAGCAGTCGATGCAGTTTCATGTCATTGTCCCTTCTTAAAGTGTTTGCCCAAACAAAAAAGAAAAATATTACTAATTATTTCAATATCATACAGATAATACTTAAAGTGATATAGCTATTTAAATACGGTCATCAATAACGCGGAAATGGTGACCAGACCGGCTCACGCACATCGCCCTGCGTTGCCGCGAGGCGTTGTCGAATCAGGCCATCAGCAGAAACCATTTCCAGCACGCCATTTCTTCCCTGCCGTGTCGCATAAATCAGTGAATCACTGTTTGGCGCGAAGCTCGGTGATTCGTCCTGGCTACCCACCGACAACACCAGCAGATCCTTGCTTTCAAGATCCAGGACAGCGATGCGGTAGTTACCCCGGTCCTGATGCACCAAAGCAAGCTTGCTGCCATCTGGCGATAGCCTTGGTCGCGCATTATAACTGCCTTCGAAGGTCACGCGCTCGGGTGTACCACCATTTACACCAACCCGATAAATCTGCGGCCCGCCGCTGCGATCAGATGTGAAGTAGATCGTTTTCCCATCCGGAGCCCAGGTACCTTCCGTATCGATTGCCCGATTGGTTGTTAGGCGCGTCACCTTACGATCGGCAAGATTCAGCACGTGAATATCCAGATTGCCGTCAACGCCGCCCAGCGTTAATACCAGTTTTCGTCCATCGGGCGAAAATGCAGGCGCGCCATTGATGCCGGCCCGGCTCGACGCCTTAATCCGATTGCCGGTGCGCAGCGTTTGCACGAAAATGGTTGATACATTGTTCTCGAACGAGACGTACGCGAGACGACGACTGTCCGGTGACCATGCTGGCGACATGATCGGGTCACTCGACTCCATGATCGTCACTTCATTCTGGCCATCAGTATCGGACACGACCAGTGTAAACAAACGGTTGTCCTTTCCACCCTGCGCTGTGACGTAGGCTACCTTGGTGCCGAAGACGCCTGGAATACCGGTCAGTTTCTCGTAAATCATGTCGGCTGCGCGGTGTGCAACACGGCGCATTGTGCCGCGGCTGGCCGGCATGCGGTAACCCACCAGCTGTTCACGCTTGAAAACGTCAAACAGCTGGAACTGGACGCTGTAGGCATTGGCACCTGTTTGGGTCACCTTGCCTATCACCACTGCCTCGACACCGAGAATTGACCAGTCTTCGAAATCCACATCAATTCCGGAAGTAGGCTTTTGCAACATGTCGTCTTCGGGAATCGGCGCAAATCGTCCACTGCGATCCAGATCTGCAGCGATCAGCCCGGTGATATCGAAGGGGGCATTCGCGTCATCACCTTCCCAGGCAAAGGGCACGACAGCAACGGGTGCGCGCCTGCCTGCGCCGCCAGTCACTTCGATCTCTAATTGGGCGTGAATATCACCGCTGGCCAGCATTAAAAGAAGCAGGATAAGGCCAGAAGACAGGAATTTGTTCATAAATTGGATCCGGTATTTAATCGAGAGCGCCTATTGTTCAGGTCTGAAGGTAATGGTCAAGTTCCTGTCGAATAAACTTGGATTCGATGGTAGCGGCAATGGTGATGCTTTTTGTACGGCAGCCACAATCGAGCGCCTTACCGAATCATCGCCATTGCATGAGCCAATGTTCACTCCGACCACTTCGCCGCTTGGTAGTTGCCTGACATTGACGACGCATTCAAGGTCATCGACTACCGAGGCCGGCTCGATCCAGTTGCGCCGCAGCTGCTGCATGATCGCGAACTGGTAGACAGCTAGTTCGCCTGCATTCATGGCCTCCTGACGCTGCGTTTCGGCGGCAATTTCGACATCAAGCTGACGTTGTCGCTCAGCAGCCTCTGCCTCTTTCTTCAGGCGCTCGTTTTCCTTGCGCTGCCGCTCGAGGTCCTCAAGCCGTTTGCGTTCCGCTTCCTCTCGGCGGCGCTCTACTTCAGCTTCCTGCTGTTTTTTGCGCTCGGTTTCCTCTTTCTGCCGTCTTTTGCGCTCAGCCTCATCCTGCTCGCGAATACGTTGTTGTTCTGCCTGGAGGTCAGCCTGGCGTTTTTCCTCTTCAGCCCGCGCCCGTTCCTCCTCAGCCCGGTCGGGTTCAGGCTCTGGCTCAGGCTCAGGTTCGGGTACAACCTCCGGCTCTTCGACAGGTGGCGGTGCTGTTTGCGGAATATCTTCGTCCAGAACCAGCGTAGCCTTGATGGCGAGCGGCACAGACGCGTGCATCGGCCGCGAAAAATCGACGGCGTAAATCAGGCCGGCAATCACCAGTCCGTGAAACATCGCGGCGAAGGTCACCGGGATAATATTGTAGTTGTCTTGTATCAAGCGCGTATCAACTACTTTGACTTACTGTGGTACCGGGTACGTATTCAAAGGGTCGGTTACAAAACCGACATTTTCCGCCCCGCCTTGTTGTAACAACACCATAGCGCCGACGACGTTGCCATACGCCACGGCACGATCTGCTTTTACCAACACCGGTGTATTTGGCCGGTTGCGCAATACTGCCGCCACCCGGGCGACAATATCCCGGCCGGTTGCGGGCTCGTCTTCATCGTCGCCTACGTTGATATAGAGGTTGCCCTCGGCATCCACGCTGACGACCAATGGCGGCTGATTCGACACATCTTCTATAGGTTCGGCGCCCGCCTTCGGTAATTCCACCTTAATTCCCTGGGTCAGCAATGGCGCGGTCACCATGAAGATAATAAGGAGAACCAGCATGACGTCGATATATGGCACAACATTAATTTCGGCCATCAGCTTGCGTTTTTTCGATGTTGAATCCATTTCACACCGCCTTTTTCTTGATGCGGGAATGGCGCTGTAGAATGCTGGAAAATTCTTCAGTAAAACCGTCGTAACGGATTTCAAGCCGGACGACTTTATCCGCGTAACGGTTATAGGCTATGACCGCCGGGATGGCTGCAAACAGGCCCATAGCGGTGGCAATCAGGGCCTCGGCAATTCCCGGCGCAACCATTGCGAGCGTCGCGGACTGCACATTACCGAGTGCACGAAATGAGTTCATGATTCCCCAGACCGTACCAAACAAGCCTACATAGGGGCTCGTAGAGCCAATGGTCGCCAGGGTCGCCAGGCTTTGTTCCAGCCGATCGACCTCACGCATTTGCGATACTCGCATGGCGCGTCGGCATTCATCGACGATCTTGTCCGGCTCAATATCGCCCTGTGCTGAGACGCGATTAAATTCGCGGAAACCCGCCTCGAATATGCTCGCCATACCCCGGCTGCCGCCTTTTTGCCGCGAGGCGCTGCGATACAAGGTATTCAGGTCGCCGCCGGACCAAAAGCTGGTCTCGAACTCATCGGATGCAGATTTGGCACGCTGTATCAGTCGTCTCTTCGTAAAAATAATACTCCAGGAAACGAACGAAGCCGCGAGCAGCAGGAACAGAACAACCTGCACCGCGAAACTGGCGCCCATCACCAGGCTGATAATTGACATGTCTGTCGTCATGATTTTGAGTCCTCAAATAAATCGGCAGGCACCCGGACGGGCCTGAGTGTGTCAGCGTTCAGAAATGCCGCTTTGGTCGTACCACGACACAGCAACTCGCCATCCAGGTTATTGCGAAAAATGTTTTGTTCCATCGCGAATGTCGCCCGAGACAGGTCGCTCAATGCCGCGGTGGCCACAATTTCGTCGTTAAATTTAGCCGGTACCAGGAATTCGCAACTGGTCTTGATCACTACGAATAGTCGGCGTTGTTCATACAGGAGCACGTCCTGTTCGACACCCAAAGAGCGCAACCATTCCGTTCGTGCGCGCTCCATGAATTTGAAGTAATTCGCGTAGTAGACGAGGCCTTGTGCGTCCGTGTCCTCGTAATAGACACGGAGAGGCCACGTGAATGGCTTTGCAGTGCTTTGTTTGTTCAAGTGATGTCGTCCGGTCAGGTTTGGTTCTGGTCGAATAACGGCAACTCAGGCATCGGATCCCGGGTTGGTGGTGCCAGGCCAAAATGCAGATAGGCATTCTTTGTTGCAACCCGGCCACGCGCGGTGCGCATCATAAAGCCCTGCTGAATCAGGTAAGGCTCCAGCACATCCTCGATCGTGCCCCGCTCTTCCCCGACAGCCGCCGCCAGCGACTCAATGCCCACCGGTCCACCGTCAAACTTATCGATAATCGTCTGCAACAGCCGCCTGTCCATCGCATCAAATCCGTTTGGGTCGACCTCGAGCATATCCATGGCGCTGATGGCTACTTTTTCAGTTACCACACCATCCGCACGTACTTCGGCGAAATCACGCACCCGTCGCAACAGTCGATTGACGATTCTTGGCGTACCGCGCGCGCGCTCGGCGATCTGGCTTGCGCCGCCGCCTTCCAGCGGCAAGTTCAATATTCCCGCAGATCGCGTGGCTATGGATTTGAGATCAGCAGGCGTATAAAACTCGAGTCGCTGCACAATGCCGAAGCGATCACGCAGTGGCGACGTGAGCAGCCCCGCTCGGGTCGTTGCCCCCACCAGCGTAAACGGCGGCAGGTCCAGTTTGATAGAGCGCGCCGCCGGCCCCTCGCCGATCATGATATCCAGTTGAAAATCTTCCATCGCCGGGTAGAGGACCTCCTCGACCACTGGACTAAGACGATGAATCTCGTCAACAAACAGCACATCGTTTGGCTCCAGGTTAGTCAGGATTGCGGCAAGATCGCCCGGCCGCTCGAGCACCGGTCCCGACGTCTGGCGCAGGTTTACCTGCATTTCATTGGCGACGATATGTGCGAGTGTCGTTTTACCAAGACCCGGAGGCCCGAAAATCAGTACATGATCCAGCGCTTCACCACGATTCCTGGCGGCAGTGATGAAAATATCCATTTGTTCCTTGACGCTTGCCTGACCGATATAGTCCTGCAGCGTTTTCGGCCGGATCGCCCGGTCGAACGCCTGGTCTTCCTCGCGAGGGATCGCACTGGTCAGTCTGTCGTGTTCAATTCCGCTCATTTTCTAATTTACGGTCTGCCGCAAGGCCAGCCGGATAATTTCCTCTGCTGATTTATCTCTGACGTCGATCTGCGCCAACAATCGTTTTACTTCCGGCAGTTTATAGCCAAGCGACACCAGCGCATCGACCGCCAGGTTTCGTGGGTCGCCGGCATCGACGCCTACCCGCTGGCCTGCCGCCTGCAGTGGTGTCTTGTCTATCTTATCGCGCATTTCGATAATAAGGCGTTCGGCCGTTTTCTTGCCGACGCCAGGGATTTTGACCAGCATGGCCGCATCATCCGTCTGCACGCAACGCTCGAAGTCTCTTACGCTCATGGCGGACAGGATTGCCAGGCCCATTTTCGCACCGACGCCGCTGATTTTAAGCACTGTCCGAAATAACTGCTTCTCGCCCTCTGTCGCAAAGCCATACAAGTTCTGATCGTTTTCGCGAACCACCAAATGCATGTACAGGAATACATCTGCACCGATCTGCGGTAATTCGAGGAAGGTGGACATTGGCGTTGCAACTTCATAACCAACCCCGGCACATTCGATGATTATCGCCGCTGGTTCCCTGGCGGTCAGTTTGCCGCGCAACGAGCCAATCATTGCAGACCTGCAATGGCCGCATTGCTGCCCACTTTGAGATGCAGGCGGCGCCGGTGCGCATAACAGAGCGCAGTTGCCAGGGCATCTGCCGCATCCGGCGAGGGATCGCCGTCGAGCTCCAGTAAAGACCTGACCATGTGCAGGACCTGCTCTTTGGTCGCAGCGCCAGTACCAACAATTGCCTGTTTGATTTCCCGCGGAGCGTACTCGTGAATTTCCAGCTCAAAGCCGAAGGTGGCACAGATTGCAGCCGAGCGGGCCTGGCCCAGTTTCAACGCACTGCCGGCATTCCGATGCATGAAAACACTTTCAATAGCCACCACATCTGGCTGATATTCCTCAACAATTTCCCTGATAGAGTGAAATATCATTCTGAGGCGCTCGGGAAAAGCACCTGCACCCGTTCGCACAGCGCCACTGGCAACATAGGTTGCACAGTTCGACACGCAATCGAGCACGCCAAACCCGGTCAGTCGTGAACCAGGATCGATGCCAATAATCCGTTGACGCTCAGTCAATATTCACCTCAAAGCTGCTGCAGCACGTCTTCTGAAATATCCGCATTACTGTAGACACTCTGGACGTCATCCAGGTCTTCCAGCATTTCCAGCATTTTGATCATCGATGATGCGGCTTGTAGTTCAAGCACGGCGCTGTTCGAGGCGCGCATCGTCAATTCTGCATTTTCCGACTCGAACCCAGCTGCACGCATCGCATCACGAACAGACTCAAATTCTGTCGGGTCGGTCAAAACCTCTATGGAATTATCCTCGTCCACCAGCACATCCTCGGCACCGGCTTCAATAGCCGCTTCCATTACGGCGTCCTCATCGCTACCAGGGGCGAAGCTTAATTGCCCTACATGCGCAAACAGGTAACCGACTGACCCGTCAGCCCCGAGGTTACCGCCAAACTTTGCAAAGGCATGCCTTACTTCTGCGACGGTACGGTTCTTGTTATCGGTCATACAATCAACCAACACCGCCGTTCCACCCGGACCGTAGCCCTCGTAGCGTATTTCCTGGTAATCCGCGCCATCCAGATCGCCGGATCCCTTTTTAACAGCACGCTCGATATTATCTTTCGGCATGCTCTGCGATTTCGCTTTGTCCACCGCGAGGCGCAGTCGCGGATTTGCTGCCATGTCGCCGCCACCAATACGGGCCGCGATGGTTATTTCACGGATGAGCTTGGTAAACAGTTTGCCGCGCTTCTTGTCCTGGGCGCCCTTGCGGTGCTGGATATTCGCCCACTTACTATGTCCTGCCATTAGTTCTCAAGTCCCAAACGTTGCGAATATTCAAAGTACAGCACGCGTGCAGAATCGGGCGCACCCGGCGCCCTTCGTCGATATCCTCATGTACTGCCCAAAATCACGGCGTATGATAACGGTTAAAGGATCTCTGCACACCCAATATAGCTAAGCCAAATGTCCCCTTCAAACCCCGAAAATCGGCAAATCGGCGCCGATCAGGCCGACATCATCGGGAAAATCGATGAATTTGTCGATGCTTTGCCGAATCAGGAGCAAATTGCTGCGCTCCGGGAAGAAAGCGAGCAAATATGCACAATTCTGCAGCCCCTCGACTTCCCCCCTGTCCTGCTGGCCGCAGTTCGGGCTTGCCCGCTGGTAAGGGATGAGCACGTCTCGTTACGCGATCTGCAGAAAATCGGCAATTCGGAGTTACCTGGACTGGTGGAAGGACTGGTCCAGCTAAGCCGTTTTTCACTGCCGCAGGATTGGCAGCCGGGCGAAGCCCTGGCAGTTCAACAGTCCGAAGCACTGCGCAAAATGTTGTTGGCCGTGGTCTCGGATGCGCGCCTTGTTCTGGTCCGTATTGCTGAGCAACTGTATCGGCTACGCCTCGCAAAGACAGCAGCGAGGGATGAACAACGTGCCATCGCGGTCGAAACGCAGGAAATTTATGCGCCGCTCGCCAATCGACTGGGCGTCTGGCAGTTGAAGTGGGAACTCGAAGATCTGTCATTGCGTTATCTCGAGCCGGAAACTTACAAGCAGCTGGCAAAATCACTTAATGAAAAACGCACTGAGCGTGAAACCTACATAGACGAAGTCATAACAACTTTGCGCGAAGAGTTATCGAAGAACGATATCGAAGGAGACATTACCGGCAGGCCGAAACACATTTTTAGTATCTGGAAAAAAATGCAGGCAAAGAATCGCACTCTTGAACAAATATTCGACATGCGTGCTGTACGGGTGCTCGTCGAGGACGTTCATCAATGTTACGCAGCGCTCGGCGTCGTGCACAACCTCTGGCCCTATCTGCCCGGAGAATTTGACGACTACGTCGCCAACCCGAAGGACAATAACTACCAGTCGTTACACACCGCCGTGATCGGACCGCACGGTAAGACGGTCGAAGTTCAGATCAGGACCCATGAAATGCATCGCCATGCAGAACTCGGTGTTGCTGCGCACTGGCGTTACAAGGAAGGCGGTTCGACCCGGGCCGCATTCGATCAAAAAATACAGTTCTTGCGACAATTGCTCGAGCCGGGGGACCAGGATGGTGACTTGCTGGATAAACTTCGCGGTGACGTTTTCGAAGACCGCGTCTACGCCGTCAGTCCCCGCGGCGACGTGGTCGAGATGCCGGCGGATGCTACACCACTGGACTTTGCCTATCACGTACACACTCAGATCGGTCATCGCTGTCGTGGCGCCAAAGTTAACGGGCGGATTGTGCCACTAACTTACAAAATACAGAACGGCGACAAAGTCGAAATCATTACGGGCAAACTCGAACAACCCAGTCGTGACTGGCTCAGCCCACAACTCGGTTACCTGGTTGCAACGCGCAGCCGCACCAAGGTGCGGACCTGGTTTCGTCAGCGGGACAAAGAACAAAACAAACGCCAGGGCCGGGAGATTCTCGAGCGCGAACTCACCCGGCTTAATGTCCACGACATTGGCACTAGCGAAATTTCCGGCCAACTCAAGTACGCGAATAGTGATGCACTTTTCGTGGCCCTTGGTGCCGGAGATATCACCTCAGCGTCCATTGCGTCAGCACTGCAACACTTGCGACATGAAGAGCCCACGGAAATTATCCGCAAGCGACGACCACGCAAGCGAAGCGATGCAGTTCCCGGAGACATTGCTGTCAGTGGTGTCGGTGATCTTTTATGTAATTTTGCGCGGTGTTGCCGACCTGTTCCACCTGAGGATATCGCCGGCTATATCACGCTTGGGCGTGGCGTAAGCATTCATCGCCAGGACTGCGGTAACTACCTCAGCCTGCATTCACGTCATCCTGAGCGGGTTATTGAAGTTGATTGGGGGACTGTCGCAGATGGAACCTACCCGGCAAAATTGTCACTGCACGCTTTCGACCGTCAGGGCTTGTTGCGTGACATCAGTGCGGTACTGTCCGATGAGCATGTCAGCGTTGACGGCATCAATACGCGGTCAGACAAGCGAACGATGCAGGCGCATATGGAATTAAATATCTCGGTTCCCGGACTGCCGACATTAAGCCGGGTCATTAGCCGGCTGGAGCAACTGCCGAATGTAACGTCGGTACGGCGGAAAAATTAGTTAGGGGGACAGTGACCCTAATTGCTAGTTAGGGTCACTGTCCCTCTAACTATTGACCATCGTGCCAGCCTTTTACGTCTCGTGGGAGCGGCATCCTGCCGCGAATCATATTAATCGCGGCAGGATGCCGCTCCCACGAAAAATTACTTGTTGGGGAAATTCAATGCCTTGTTATCCACTGCCAGCGAGGCCTCGTGCATCGCTTCAGCAAGGCTTGGATGGGCATGAATGGTTCTCTGTATGTCCTCAGTACTGGCCGAAAACTCCATCGCTAATACGGCCTCGGAAATAAGCTCTCCGGCCATCGGCCCGACAATATGCACGCCGAGAATTTCATCATCATCGACCGCAGAAATAATTTTCACCATG
>Ga0164315_10001146_pt1 | contig 19767 bp, 19 predicted proteins | sample GuaBasSedimGuay6_FD_113737 | JGI IMG/M metagenome (GOLD analysis project Ga0164315, IMG submission 113737) | Subseafloor sediment microbial communities from Guaymas Basin, Gulf of California, Mexico - Guay6, Core 4569-2, 0-3 cm | ecosystem: Environmental > Aquatic > Marine > Hydrothermal vents... | reverse complement strand
CCTAATGTCAACGGTGTCAAAGCTTCTGTAAAAGTTATAACATTACCAGCAATTGACCATTCAGAAACATCTTCTGCTAACAAACCATTCTGATAAATATATATCTGTCTACCAACATTATATGCTTGTGTCAGAGTCAATGTTTTACCAGAAACCATAGTCGCATCTACGACAGATCTATCTGTCTGAGGTGTATCCCCCGTCGTACCTGTAGAAGATGCATATATCAAGCCATTTGAAGCATCAACAAATAGATTATGATATGATGGAGGATGAACAGATGTTGTCTGAATTGTATCGAGATATAAACCATTTTGATTTAAATGTCCCACTATGACAGGAGAAGTATATGAATTACCAACGAGGAAATTAATACTCTTCGTAACATCTACTGTACCAATAACCAAATCTTGATCTGTGAACAATACGCCTTTACCAGCAATTTCAGGAATCCAGAAATTATCAGAATATATTCCCATATAAACATTGTCTTGATAATCCGTAGCTGTCTTATGTGCTTCAAATACTGCACCAGCACCATTTCCAGTATTGATGTTTTCCATAGTCACAATATTATATCCATTGTGATTATTTTCAATTCTAATACTTTCAGCTAATGGATCAGTAGGAGTCAATTCTACTCCTGTCTCTGTCCATAAACTAGATGACGAAATATTTGAATCAACATATTCCCGTGTAACCAGTTCAGTATGGGAGTTAACCATTGGTGTATCTGAACCATCAATCGATTCATCGTCATCATCAATAATATAATTGATGTTTTTAATTGTCAATTGATTAGCAGGGGCTTCTATTGTGATATCATCAAAAGTCAATGTAGCTTGACTTTCTTTCATCAATATCCAACCACCATTATCAGTATATATCATTTCGATATATGAATAATCTTTATTCAATACATATAATGGATCAACAGCATTACCATTTAAAGTATTGATTATACCACCAACTGGTGTAGCACTCTGATTGATGTTTACGAGATTCGTTCCACTATTCCCTAATTCATCAATGAAAATCAAATGTGTATTCTGTGAAGGATTCTCTGGTAATTCTATATCGAAACTACCACCAGATGTATCCAAAACATATGTCATCGAATAAGAATTTAATATTTTTGAAGCATTTATCGAAATTGCTGAAAAATTAATATCATCTGTTTCAGTTATTTGTGTGGAAAATGTCATTTCTGTATGCGTATCAATTTTAGAATCAATGACATTCTGAACATTTACATAATTCCAATTAGCAGAAACTATATTTCTAATGAAATCTCCAGTGACATCAACATTTGCTATAGTCCCACAATTAATAGTATTGTCTTTAAAATCACCAGAACATTCTATTCCAAATGATTTTGATGTCACTATAGTATTTTTTGTACAATCACCTTGGATATTGAAACCACCGATATTTTCTGCTTCTATTGTTAAATTGGTACATCCATTTTCAAAATAACTATTACTAAATGCTTGTGCTTTTATAGAACACCAACCAAATGTATTATTCATGCATAAATTAAAAATAGTACAATCAGCTTTTACATATTGAACTCCTTGATAAAAAGTTTGTTGATCAATACGTGTAAATTCACATAACTGAATAATACCATTTAAAAATAAATGATCTCTTACAGAATGATATGTTGTATCTCGAATCCCTCCACCATCTAACATAAAAAATGTTTCTGCATTATAAATATTGGTGTTTTCAATTTGATTCATTGGACCATTTACATTTCTAATCGTTGATTCTTTCACCGATGTCATATTTACATTATAAAAATCTCCCCATTCAATGACAGTATATGTGACATCTTTCAATGAAATATTATATTTTATTCCTGATGACATATCTAATGCTGGATATGCCGCTTTATTACTATTTGAAGTTAATGAATAACTTGTTGTAGGTAATCCTGATCCAGAAGAACCAATTGCTATAGATGTATTTGCTCTTGCTAATAAATCAACATTATTAGCAGGAGTACCAAATGGTAGTCCAGTCATATCAACTTCATAACGATAATAATGATGATATCTAAAATCAAATGTCGCTTCGATATTATTTATCGTATCTTTTCTATAAGTGATTTCTCCAAATCTTGTATATGGATTAACTATTCTCACACCGACAGAAATAGAAGTATGTCCAACAGTATGACCCATCATAGAATGTGATTCATCGAATCTTCTTGTTCCAGAAACAATACTTAATATACCAGTTAATTGATTCCAAGACATATCGGTATTTGGAATAACACCCTGATCTGCTGTCACCACAAGATTGATCATATCTATGGTGATTCCAGTACCAAGAGTCCATTCTACACCACTTCCCGCAATCGAATTATCTAAATCTGGTGGATTTGTCGGAACAGTTGTTCCATCATCATCAACAATCGAATAAGATGGAAAATCCCACATATTCCAACTATGGTAAATATTGAATTTATTATTAAAAGAATAATTCACCATATCTTGTTCATTAACTGTATCAATAACAAATGAATGAATTGAATCAATAGATGCTGCTTGAACAATCAATGGTAAAACTCCTGATGAATGAACATCAGATGAATCTGGTGCTAATCTATTCAGCGATTCAAAATCTGTGATTCTATATAATTGTCCAGTGGTCAATGATGATGAATCAAATGCTGACAGCAAATCATCATATAATATATCTGTTATAGCCGCAGAATTTGCGTGAAAATATGCTCTTGTGATCAATTCTCGATGAGAATCAACCATAGGTGTATCAGAACCATCGATTGATTCATTATCATCATCAATAATAAAATCTATCTCTTTTATTTTAAATTCATCACGAACAGGGAAATCATCCATGATATAAAACCACATATTAAAATCATATACGCCAGCACCTTTATTAAAATGAATTGATTTGACGTTTGTATGTGGTGGTATATATAATGAATATTGATATCTCCCGTCTACTAACAATTGTTCGTCGTAATGCCATGATGTTAAACTAGTATTAACATCATCTCGTAGCATAATAATCAAATTACCAGTTAATTGAATATCAACGACGAATTTAAATGATCCTCCTAGATTCCACGGTACAGATGAAGAACATGTTAAAATCGTTTCAAATGCTATGCCAGTCGGTAAATGAACTGATAACATTCCATTGAAATATGAACAATTTGATCCAATAGTCCAACCTAAAATAGGTGAATCAGATGACCACGCTTCATTCAACAACAGATTCACATTAGCTTGTGTAGATATTGTGCTAACTACTACATCTTTTGATAAAGTAATTTCATCTGCATTACCTATTTTCTTATCAATATAATCTCTTGTCGCTAATTCTTGATTTGCATTTTCTTTAAATGTAATATTTCCATCAATCGACAAATCGTTAGAATCAATTATTTTATCAATGTTCTTTATAGTAACGACTTCATTAGTATTAATTGGAACATTGCGATTAATTAACCATATTGTACATGGAACAATTAGATTTTGATTGTCAAAATATACTCCAGCTAATTCTTCTGTTCCAGCTAACGTAAAAGTATAAAGATATAATCCATTCGTATATATCATATTCGAAGGATTTACCATTCCACCAGAAACATTATCATATATTCCGATATCATAAATGGTTAAATCGATTGTCGAATATAATTGATAATCACCAGCAGGTGCAGTGACATAAGCAGCACCACCATAATCTAGTATTGTATCTACACCAGGTGGTAAATGAAAACAACTATCTGTACTATTATATAAACCAGAAGTTTCCCAATTGTTGGTATCTGAACCATTTATCCAGTTATCAGCAATTTCATTCTGCATATTTTGAGAATCAGATTTTTCAAGAAAATCAATTTGAGTTTTAATTGTCAAATCATCTGCTTCTGTTGAACTATTAGAAACAAAATTTTCAACAAATGCTCTCGTAATCAATTCTCTATGAGAATCGACCATTGCAGTATTACTTCCATCGATTGACTGACCATCATCATCAATAATCAAATCGATTTCTTTTATTTTAGATACATCTCTAACAGGATATTGATCCATCATAACAAAAGATAAATCATAAATTCCAACAGGAGGCGACGGATTCCAAACAATACCCGTCAGATAATATGCTTCTGGAAAGAAAATAGAGAATTCATACATCCCATTTGATAATAATTTCTCATCATACATTTTAGTAGTGAAACCATTACCAGTGTCATTATCTAGGAAATCTATATTTCCTCCCAATGATAAAATTGGAAATGATGAAATTATCTTCTGTACGCCAGCTGGCATCAAAGGTGAAACGCTTGTTCCAGCTAATATATTAATTATCGAACCGTCAGCACTTAACACACCATTCAGAAGTGTAGTAGATACATCCCATGTATAAACACCAGTATTGATGTCATTTGACCACGTATCATGTAAATATGTTTGCAAGTCATTACTTGAACTAATTACTGGATTGCCCAAACTTTTAGATAGCGTAATATCATCGACATCTGCATTGGCATTATCGACATAATTCCGTGTTACTAATTCTTTATCCCCATCAACTGGATATGTATTCAATCCGTCAATACTTAAAAATTGATCACTAATTATAGAATCAATATTTTTTATTGTAATTTCATTACCAGATACACTTGCCCCTCTGATAATTAATCCAATTGATATGGGAATATCTGTAGTTGTTGTGATTGCAAGAATTTCAATTTGTTGTGATGCAAAAGAAAAAGAATGTCTAAATAAACTATTTTCTAAAACAACGACAGGATATACATCTGGACCGGATAAACATTCGTAATGAATACCATATAATGATAAATCAACATTTGAATAAAATTCATATATACCATTCAATACTGGTTGTACCGCAAATCCAGAAGTTAATTCTGCAATTGTTGTTGCTCCGGGAAGTACATATAGAAAACCGTTGATGATTGGTCCATGTTCTTCAAATTCAACGAGAGGATCATCAAAATTAATATCCCATCCTTCAGCATACCATTCTCTCATCAAAAGAGTAGTCACAGAAGTTATCGGATTATGTTGCGGTTGTTGTTCTATCGTCAAATTATCCGTTTCAATTTGTTGTTCTTCAACAAATGCTCTCGTAACCAATTCCCTATGAGAATCAACCATAGGAGTATCTGAACCATCGATAGATTCATCGTCATCATCAATAATCAGATCTATCTCTTTTATCTTAATACTATCCTGTGGAGGATATTGATCCATATCAACAAATTCTAATTCAACATTAGTTGAAGTAGAAGAAGAACCAGTGTGAATTGATATCCCAGAATAATTAAAACCATTAGGGATATAAAACGAATATTTATATTTCCCATTTGGTAAAACAGATATATCAAATGCTCGAATTTCTTTACTATTTATATCATCATCAATAGTCAATAAGAATCCAGCACCAGTTTGATCATGACTACAAATCAAAAATGGGAGATATGTTTCACCGCACATATTCGGTGTTGTTCCATCGAATATCTTCAAATGTCCAGTAACAGGAACACTTGTTCCAGATGGAATATTTATCATTCCATTTAAGAATGTTATTCCAGCTGTTAAATTCCATCCAGATGTTTGTGCATCACTATCCCATGCAGTATTGAATATAGTCTGTTCATCGGGATTCGTATCTAAAATAATATCGGCAGTAATCTGTTCCAATGTTATTTCATCTGCTTTTCCAGTTTTCTTATCAACATAATCTTTTGTAACTAATTCTCTTTTTGATTCTGTTGAAATAATAGCAGCACCATCAATCGAAATACCATTAGAATCAATAATCAAATCAATATTTTTATTTGAGAATTGATCGCTTGTGCCAGAATAAAATCTATCTATCATCCAAATAGAACAAGCATTAGGAGGTGAAAAATCAGTACCAAATGCTGCTATTAAAGTATCTACTGCTAATGTTAACGTATGACGATATAAACCATTTTCATAAATAGATGTGAACAAATTTTGTCCAGAACTAGAATCTTCTAAATAAACAACATACGGAACTAGATCAATTGATGCATAAAATTCATATGTACCAGCGGGAAATTGTGTAGTATTTCCAGATTGTGTCATCCAGAACCAACTACTACGACCACCATATAGAATTCCATCGTTATAAATAAATTCTCTAAATAAAATACTATTTTGAACACTTCCAAATAACCAGTATTTCTCAACATCATCAGCTAAAACATCACCATCAGAACGATTCTGAAATCCTGTTTGCTTTGTGATAGTCATTTCATCGGCATTGATTTCATCTTGAACAATACTTTCTAAAACGATAATCCAACCACTTGACGTATTATATCGTAATTTTAACAATCCATATGAAATATCAATTGTTTTTGACGCACCACCATTGATCGTATTTATTGTTCCTCCACCAGGCGCAGTAGAAACAACGATATTCACACTATTCGTTCCACATTGACCCGGTGCATCGACAAATGTTAATTCTTGATTTACGTAAGGATCAGCAGGTAATTCAATATCAAATGAACCACCAGATGAATCTAAATATACTCCCAAACCAATCGATGGCATTGTAAAAGCTGCATCAACATCAATAAAATCATAATTGATTACTTTTGGAAAAGATGTTGCAATATCACCTTTCAATTCAGAATTATAAACTTCTGGAAAATCGATATTATCAATCGAACCATAATATGTGGAATTTTCAATAGGATTAATAAAATTAATTAATATATTAAATGCAATCGAATTATTGGTTAAATTAAAATTCGTTATAGTTGATTCAAATCTGCAATGAGATAAATCGTGACCATAATTATTAAATTTTGTTAAAGTAGCTCCATCTAAATAACTTCTTTCAATGTTAATATAATCAGAATCTTGAATGATACATTGTGGGGCTGTTGTGACATACATTTGTATAGAAGCTAAATCACCATCTTTAACATTCATAATTACTGAATCTCTATCCATATTAACAGAAGCTAATCTTGGAAGAGTGACATTATTTACAGTAGAAATTAAACATGTATTTACGAATGTATTTGAATTATAATATCCTCCATCTATGATAGATGCTTCTATTTTCAAACCAGCTTCTTTATTCAATTCTCCTTTCACTGGTCCAAACATCATTGAATTATATGATTCTATAATTTTTACATTCCCTACACGGATATTACCTTGTCCAACGGGATTCCAAAAATATATTTTTCTACAATCAATCATAGAAAGATTTTCTATATTGTACATATTTTCAAAAACAATTCCCTTACATCTGATAAATGATAATTTAGAAAATGCTGTGAATGTACAATTTAAAAACATTGGTTTTAATATATAATCAGTATCATCTACAGTAGCAGTTATCGTATGTGTAAAAATATCAGGATTTTGTACACGAAAATTATTATCATCCAAACTATAATAACCATTTACAGGAACATGTGCTGGTACATATTGTAATGATGTATTATACACTCTCCAATGAACATGTCGCCAATCTAAATCTGCTTCGATGTTATATTCTAAATTTTTTCTCCAATAAATAACACCATATCGTCTTTCTGGAGAAGCCATCCGAATCGCACTTCCAGATAAATAATAATTCGTACCTCCAGAATCTATGAAATTTAAACCACCAGATAGTAATAAAATTCCTGTTACAGAATCCCATGAGACATTTGGATCAGCAATTGTAATAGTTGTATTGACACCATTATTCCCTATTATAAAAGATGATCCAGAATCAACTCTAGTACGTGTCCCTAATCTAACTTCATGATCAGATAAAAAATAACAATCACAATACGGATTAAAATCTTGCTTAATAACTTCATTTCTAGACGACAAACTATAAAATTCATCATCAATAGAAGAATTATTTGGATGGCAACTTATCCAGAAATATGCGGGGACAGTCATATCTGGATCATAATATACTTCATCAAATACGTTATCCAAATCAACAGAATCGATAGATATTTCATTATTACTAACTGCTGTGGTCAAAATCATAAATGGAGGTGATGTATAAACTTCATCGTCATGATCATGAACCATATTTGTAGAACAAAAATTTGTTATTCTATATTTTTTACCGGGTACAAGAGCATCTGCTAAAATTTTATCATAAAAATCATCATATAAAATATCTTCAATAGTTGGAATAGCTGATAACATTGCCCATACTACACCATCAAACATATAAACAAGATTTTCAGATTTTAAATATGTAGACCATCCTTTTTCTGGTGTGACAAATTCCCATGCAGTTCCATTCCATTGTGCAACATCTTGATCATGTCCTAACCAATCATTTATAGCATTAGCTGGAACTAAATGTCTTTCCCATTGAGAAGGAGACAATGTTGACGGATCTAATGTCAAATAATCTTCTGTTGGTAATTCCCACGGAGAGGATATATTCTTTGTTACACCATTTGATAGAATATATTGAAGACTACCATCTAAAGCAGCTTTTATTCTTGCATAACCACCATCGGGAGATTTATTTGACGAAGTTTGTTTGTGATCTACAAATCCATGTTTTGCCATCGGGAATTAACCTCTGAAATATTTTAATATATGATATAATTAAATTTTTGATTTTATTTAGAATACATCAAGAACCTGAATAGATTCATAAGGGGAGATTTGCGAAAGATGGCAATATCTAAAATAGATATTGCCATCTTTCTTATATAATTTCATCAGCGATTTTTAGGAAAATTTCCCAAGTCGGAAACCATTTTAATCACACGATTTCCCAAGTCGGAAACCATTTTAACCACATGATTTCCCAAGTCGGAAACTATTTTAACCACTGTTAGAAGTGAAACAATTTTTCCTCATTTATATGTTCCTGAAATATATTAAATTTCTAGTATTAAAAATTTAAATCATAGATTTAACAAGCATTTGTCTATAAGCTAATTGTCGTCTGGTTTCTGTAACAATTCCAGCATAGCTTAATTCTCCAACTTTTCCTGTTGCTTTATCTCTTAATCTAAAACGAACAGTGTCCCATTTTATTTGATTATATTTGCTTGTAGAATTACTATATTCTACACCAGTTCTCAACCATTCAGCGGAATTAATTCTCATTTTCGTATTATTTGGATCAACATCAGAATATGAAAAATCTCCTGTGGATGAAAACGATTTCACATCAACAAAATTTTGTTTATTATAATTGAAATATACCATTTCGAAATCATATTTTGAAAAATCTGGATAATCAACAACAATACAATCCATTCCCATTGGTTTAACGGCAACGGCTTTATTGTGATTCCCGTTAGTATCTTCCATTCCAACACACATTAAAACAGATGCACCATTCAACATATCAGAATCTACATAATTTCTCGAACCTGATGATACTTCATAAATATTCATATTACTATGCGTATCCAATGTTGCATATCTAATTGTATGTCTATCTCTATTTTCATATTTATCAGTCGTATTAGCTATCCATGCGGTGTCGGCAGGATTTCTAACTTTTCTAAGAGTTGTTCCAGAATTGGCGAAGTCAACAATATAATCATTTTCTCTGAAAAATTTAGGGCTAGAATATGTATTTGTTTTCGCACACGATAACCAAATTGCTCCGGTATCGATTGTACCAGCAGTGAATGAACTTCCATGAATAGAATTAAAAATATCTGCACATTTATCTTCCATGTTGGATGAATTAATAGCTGTACCAACAGATTTTCTATAATTATTTTTTCCTCTTAACGAACTATAAAATCTATTCAATCCATACATTCTAGTAATTACTGGAATTGATTGATCTATTGTTTCATAAGGACGAACAATCAATGTTTGATCTGCTTGTCCTGCATGACTTAGTTCTGTATGATGATCTGTCATCCAATCAAAAAAATCATTTTCAGTTAATAATGATATATCATCGTATTTAGTATGACCATGAACATCTTCAATTAAAACTTTTACACGACTACCCCAATAATTATTCCATTTAGAAAATTTGACTAATTTTGGAGCATTTTTATGATTACGATGCATTATGTCTGATGCATCTACTGGTAATCCATTGTCTTTATAACATAAGAAAATTTCATCTAAATATTGTCGTTTATCATTGGTATTAGAAATCTCACTGAGAATTTCTTGAGTAATTCTCATTTCAATTTTATCACCAACAGCACATATTCGTGGAGTAGTTCCTTCCATTCCACGATCAACTGCAAAAATATCACCATTCGTAATAGTCACTTTCAATATTTCTAAAATATCTTCGTCGTTTTGATCAACTACTGTGATATAAAAATATTCTCCACATCCATCAACTAATACGGGAAACAATGCACCATTACCTGCTCCTAAATCTATTGAAGAATCCCCTGCTGTAAATGTATTCACCGCATCACATTTTGCATTGTTTTTTAGAATAACTGACATATCAATTCCTTTTTTATATTTTTAATTTAATTCGATTGAATTCAAAGTAAATCCATTTATATCATGTGTATTCGTTGGAGGAATTGGAGGAATTGGAACTCCTGTTATCCCTGTGACTAAAATTGCCCATGTTCCGGGTATTGTTCCAAACGATGATAAATCAACTGTGACAGAATATGGATCAGTATATTTAAGATCATCACATTCGATGAAATTGTGTATATTATCTTTTATTGAAACATGAACAACATCGAATTCGGCAGAAATATTATGTGTAAATGTGACCATTCCAGCAGTTAAATCAGCATTTGTAAATTCTGTTTGCCATCCAACTACCGTACCAACTGTTGTAGTTGCTCCTGTTCTATTCCATTGACCACCTGGATCATCAGATAATTTGTTCCATTTTTGAAAAGGAACAACATCTTTTTGAATAAAGGATGTTCCAGAAGGAGAATAATGTAAAAGAAATTCACCATCTGAATTTAATGGATCAGCATTATTTGGATCACCATCATATCCCAACTGTGTAAGGTCGGGCATTGTGGTATCTTTAGAAAATAAAATATTTCTTCTTTGAACTTCGAATTGTAGATCATCAATTTGTGCCATGTTAAATAATTTCCTCGATAGTCAGATACGATGTTTGTGAACTAGCATTTGTCGCAGCAGTATCTAGAATTATAAATTCTGTTGGATTCACATTTAATGCATCAATTGTCCAACCATTTGCTACAGAGGCAGGAGTTCCAATTGGTTGAAACACCATTCCGTTTTTAAATGACCATAATAATGTTAATTTAGAAGTATCCGCACATTCGACTCCGACAAAAACAGATGTTCCAAATGGGGCTAAATTAACAATTCTACTTTCAAAACCTCCAACATTTTCTTGTCCAATAACGACTAATACAGGAAGATTTGCTCTATTCGTTGGAGCAGCACCATTCCAACCCCAATTAGAAATTCCAGCAATATCACCATCTATTAATTGAATTGTTCTTGTCCATACTTTCATACCACCAACAAATCCAACGCCTTGCCATGTACCAGAAACAGGAATATCGTGATCGATCGGACCAAACATATTCTGATCACTTGTTGAAGTAATTAGATAATCACTTCCAGCTGGTGATGTTCTCAATCTTGTTTGTGGTTGTGTGACTGTCATAATCGGATTAATATCAGCTACTTCGATATTTGATTGATATGTATTGTCAGTATCATTCGCAATTCTATGTGCATCAATTCGATAATTTGCCACTGAATCATTATAATGACCTGGATTCGTACAAGTAATTGATTTATTCTGAATATATGCATTGGGGAGAGCAATCGAGAAATCTCCATTTGGAGAAGAATATGTCAGATTATCAAAATCATAAACATTGATATCATTACTTCCCACTTCTGTTCCCTTGAATGCTGCTTGTGTGGCAGGAAAATTCGTGTTATTGAATCTAAATGTAGGAGTAATATCATTACATAATACTTCATTGAAACCATCGACATTACCACTAGCATCAGAATCAACAGTATTTCCCCATGTGCCTAATAAGTTATGTGAACGAACACGGCAAGGTAGAGGTGTAGCAACGATACTTGTTAAATCAATTGTCGATGAAACTGTTGCAGTATGGACTGTTCCCCAAATCAAACCACTTCCAGTTAAATCTATATATGCAAATTTACATGCACCGAAATCAAATATTTCAAGATATACTGGCTCTGTTCCCAGTGGATCGAAATGGATTTCAATATCATACAAATCATTTTCTTTAACTTCTGTTTGCGTACCGGGATATCCATTTGCAAAATTAACTGAAAGAATATTAGGTCCAGCTGGTGCACGATTAATTATAACAGAAGTTGTTCCACCACTAGATGCAACCAAATCAACTGTAGTTGTGACAGTGATTGTTGATAAAATGACTGATCCAAAGAATAATCTTTGATCGTTTGCATATTGTTGAAGATTAGTACAAGTAATTCCTCCTACCGTAACAGTCGGAGAATATAATAATCCTCCTTCAACCATGAAATGAATTTCAACAGAATCATCATCTGTAGTTGCTTCTGTTACCACTCTATCAATCGGTACGGTATTCGGTACGTATAATTTATTACCAACTATTCCAGATGAAGCATTTGTCACATCGATAACAAATATTTCTGATCCACCGGTAGCTGCTCCACTTCCTGCCCCTTTTGTTCCAACATATTTATAGAAAGAAATTCTGGGTGGCATATTTGCAGGAACAGAAGAATAAAATGTTAGCACACCAGCTTCAGTATCAACTAACCAATCTCCCATACCGAAAGGAATCAATGTTCCAGTTGAATCTGTTACCGTATAATTATAACTTCCATCTGAAAAGTTAAATGGAATTGTATCTTTTAGATCAGCATGGAAAAACGAATTAGTCAGACCTGGAACGGCAGTCAATATTTTATCTTCAAAATATTGAATAACACCATCTATTTGTGCATCTACCAATACTGGTGCAGTTATAGGAATTAATTCTGATTGATTCCAAATCTGTTCAGTATGAAATACGGACACTCTACCAAGATAAGCTTCTTCAAAAAATTGTTTCAATGTCGTTGTTTCAGATGTGCCTTGTAATTTTTTGAATAATTTACTAGCTTTTTGATCAGTGGTTAATGCCATATTCACATACCTTAAATTATTAATTTAAAAATATTTCCTCGATTATATGTTCCTAGAATAATTATAAAAACAATCGTTTATTATATATATTCAATATTGAATAGATTAATATTGTTAATTTTAATAATAACAGAGAGGATAAAAATATGTCAACAGATCAGAGAAAGTCTGATCATCCTTTACATCAATAATCCATAGGGAGAATCATGTCGAAATATACAAATTTAATCTTAAATGTTTCATGTGGTTGTGATCTATGTGAAACATGTAATGGGAGTGGGAAAGCTGATGTATCTTTCAAATATGATATATCTGATAAAACTAAAATATGTCATAATATTTTAAAACAAATTGCTAAAATAACCAATGGTGAACCTTGTGATGATTGTGAAGGAAATGGATTGATTCAAGTATATAGTAATTATGATGCAAGTGTGGCTAGACATAGATTCGATATATTTATCGATTCAATTATTCCTAAAGGAAAACCATTGTTGTTTGAATTAGCAAATGATTCGAAACATGAATTGAAATGGGAGATGTGATGAAAAAAATTATTACAAGAGATATCTCAAAAGAAGAATATCATTGGCTCGACAACGATATTAAAAAAGGTACGATAGTATATGAATTTAAAGGAGTTACATACGGATGTATTTCTGATAATGGAATACCTGTTTCTCTCGAAAAAGATACGACTCCTTTCTTCGAGGTCCCTTTGAATGCTGTTGCTGATATCTCAATAAAAGAGGATAATACGATGAATGATTGGATATCTGTGGATACAAAATTACCATTAGAAGAATTCAGTGGTGAAAAAGTATGTGAAGAATATTTGGTATGTGTGAAATCTGCTGATTTAGAAGATGAAAAACATGTCATGATATTATCTTTCAATGCTGAAAATGATGAATGGTTTACATTGTCAGGAATGCAATATAACTGGGGATGGACTGTTTCACATTGGATGGAAAAACCTAAACCACCAGAGGATAAATAAAATGAAAATATTAAAAGAACCGTGGGCAATAGAAATTATTGAAATTATCGAATCGATAGATATTGAAGTCGATAGTTTTGATATCCATTCTTCTGATGGTATATCAATAACAGAGGAAAATTTCTACGATATATGTACGGTATTTGAAGATATTGATTATATAATCGATAGGTCAGATGATACATGTATTATCACAACAAAAATGAATGATAAACGTGGTTTATTTATGGAAGAATTTCGTGTCAATCAATATAGAATTCATCTTTTTAATAACGGAGACTAAAATGAGATTAATAATTCTAATAATCTTCAGTATGACGATAGCTATATTATCTAATATTTTAGGATTGTATATTACACAAGAACCAATAAAATATTTAGCTATAAATATACCTGCTATCATATGTTTTGATTTACTTCTTGAAATTTATTACAAAGAGAGGTGTGAAAATGGAAAAAAAATTAACAGTTGAAGAATATGCTGAAATTCGCAAAATACGATTTATTGCTATCATAGATGGAGTTACAGAATATGGCTGCGAACCAATGGTCAAAGGATTGGATTCTTTTACATTGGGCATATGTAAACTTGATTTCGATGGTGAAAAATTACATGTATATCTAAGACGACCCGGCCTTTTAATCGGCAATAAGGGTGAAACTTTAAAACATATTATTGATATATTTGGTAGTGATATAAAAGTATATGATGTCATATTAACCAAATAGCAAGGAATAAACATGAAAAAAATTACTAACTTCAGAGACATAAAAAAATTCCCACATTGTTCATACCGAATTGATGTTGGATGGGATTATTTAGAAGATCAAATTAAAGCAGATGAAAAAGATTTAAATCTTGATCTTGATCCAGATTTCCAAAGAGCACATGTCTGGACAAAACTACAACAAATCGCTTATTGTGAATATATTCTACGGAATGGAACATCTGGTAGAGAATTATATTTCAATTGTATCGGATGGGGAGATGATTATCGCGGACCTTATGTAATTGTTGATGGGAAACAACGATTAAATGCTGTCAGATTGTTTATGTCTGGTGTAATTAAAGTGTTTGGTTCATATATCCATGAATACACTAACAAAGTGGATATGTTAGTGGGAAGATTTTCATGGAATATTGCCGCATTAAACACCAGAAAAGAAGTATTAGAATGGTATTTAAATTTTAATGCTGGTGGGACAGTTCACACATATGAAGAATTGCAGAAGGTGAGAAATCTAATCAAAAAATAAATATGATGATATTAAGGAAATTTAAATGGAATTGAAAAATATGGACGATATTGTTAAATGTCCCCATTGTGGTTCGATTATCGTGAGTGAATCGATATCTAATAAACATATTAATGGTCAATATAATGAAACCAGAGAATTTGAATGCGGTCATCGCATAGTATATTCGCCGAATTTTCGCACTATAGAGTATACGAGATTGTGTAAAAATCATCCAGATGTTTTAGCTAAAAAAGCTGTTAGGAAAAAAACGAAAGAGAAATTATTCAAATATATAAATCGATTAGATGTAGATGAAGAATTTAGAAATAATTTAAATTCACATTTGAAATATTCTTGTTATTATGAATAATCTCCCATTTCTAAAAATGACTGATAAAGATAGAAAAATAATGTTATCAGTCACAACTGGATTTGAATATTGTGTTAATTGTAATGGAACAGGGAAAGTAATTTTATCATCAAAATATGATGATTCAGATAAAACTAATTTATGTCAAAACATCTTAAAGCATATTGAGAGAGTAATTAATGGTTGTCCTTGTAATATATGTGATGGAACTGGATTGATTCAAATTCTCACAAGCAATCAAATAAATGATATGATTGCAACGAAAGCAAAATTCGAAGATAAAATATATGAAAGTATGGTGATACCTGAATCAATGTTAGGACAACCAATATTGGCAAAGGATGCTAAATTAGGTTATCTTAGACATGTAGAGGATTTTTATACATGATGAAAGCAAAAGATATTAAACCTGGTATGGTTATAAACATGTTAGATGCGAATAATCAAGATTGTTATGAATTGGTTGTTTCCATCAAATATGATGATAAAATTGCAATTTCACATTTCGATTTCCAAGATAGTTACTATGGACAAATGGTTAAATATGTAGAAGAAGATGACAACGTTCATGGAATTATTATCGGTGAAAAACGTAAGAATATTATAGAAAAAATTCGCCAAGATTTATTTAAAAATTTACACGATATAAAAAAAGATATCGACATAGTTGATACAATTCTAGCAATGGATAATAAATAGAGGATTTTTGGACATGAAACATCAACTGTATATGTCATCATATTTCACGATTAAAAAATATGATGAAGATCATGAAGATTCGCCATATATTGTATTAGATGCATATGGTGATCAAGTATGTGTTTTAACCAAAATTGAAAACAGTGATGATATGCTTGAGAAATTGGATAGAGTATATGAAGCTGGATATGATAAGGGAAGAAAACGCTCTCAACGAGATATGCAAAAAGCTCTAGGAATAATAGAAGAAGAAAAATCTCCTCTATGAGAAATATACTCTCGTAGAGGAGATTAGATTTGATATCGGTATCGGATCGATATCATAGTTTTCATTCAAAATTAAGGAGATGATAGATGCCTGAATTTGAACAGCCAACTGAAAACACAGTTTTACTTCTTTCAATCTTAACCGATTACTGCTAGAACAATTTATAAAAAAATAGTTTTTATTAAATAAAAAGTGGGTGGTTTTTCCATCCGCTTTTTTTGTTTAGTTTCCTGTTGATAAAAGAATGATATGTTTCAATGAATCATATAGACACCATAACGCTAAAACAGAATCAAATATTAACATTCCATCGTCACCATGTCTAATGTCTTGATTGATAAAATTTAGAAATACGAAGAATAAAACACCGTTGAAGAGTAACAGTATAGCAGATCCTTCTTTCTCACCATCTTTAACTTCATCCAAACTATATTTCTTTTTAACATAATTCTGTGTGATTTTCATCAGAGCTTCTTTCTGAGATTTCTTATCTCCGTTCGGATTGATTTTTCTAAATTCATTAGAAATAAATTTTACATCTTCTTTCGAATTTTTCATTATCTCTTTTACTTTACCCTTACCAATTATTTTCTCTATTTTATTGGCAAATTTATTTTTAATTTTCATAGCAACTTTTTTCGGATTCGCTATCTTTGCTAATTTAGCATAAGAATCTGAAAACGAAAAAGCTTCCAATAATTCCTGTTCAATATAGATATCTTTCGAATTGTAATCACCAATCTTACCACTAATAACATCTTCCAATCTACTTTGCATGAAAGACAATCTCTTTGCTGTGATAATTCTAGGATCAACATTATCACATATAGATGGATCTAAATCGAATTGAGAATTTAATGATTCCATTAAATCATTTATATATTTTTCATGATCGAATTTCATAACTTTATTTTCCTTTTCAATTTAGATATTTCAGCTTTCATTTGATATTTACAATCTTCTGAATCTTTTAATTTAGAACAATCCTTCATGTATTTATTTAATGTGAAGATTTGTTTTTCATTTGAATTCTTTCTTAAATTATCGAGACAGTCTTTCTTAGCTTTCCCGATTAAATGATCACACATTTTACTTTGTGAATTGAACATTTCTTCTTTTGCTTTTTCTGCTTTTCTTTTAGCATAAGTTATCCAAGCTATAACGCCAACAATCATCAAGCCTATTCCTTCATTGATTTGATTATGACATTTATCTTCCATCATTTCCATAATAGAAAGAATCTTTCTATCACTATATTCTACCAATATCTCATCTACTAATTCAGAAGGTAATATATCTGAATTAGTAGCTAATTCGGCTAAGAATAATCTACTGGCTAAAATATTTTCTTGTTTCATACGATTGTTCTCAAATCTTTCAATAGAAGATTTCTACTTTTAACATCTGTTAAAAGATCATATGCACACCACAATAAAATGACTATTGTTGCTGGTGTAGCTATTCCAATTATGATCGTATAAATCGACCACACCATGACCAATAAAGTAACGATGACATGAATGGTATATTTTCTAACTTTTAATTCAACTTCTTGTTGTTCTTTTTTAGATAGTTTAAAATTCTTTTGAATATATTTTTTTAACATTGGTAGAATACGTTTAGCTTCATCTTTACCATCTTTTGATTCATCTATATTTAAAGAATTTAGAAATCTTTTTGAATCTTTTTTAACTAAATTATTTATTTTATCAGAGTCGATACCATATTTATTCAACAATGATTTGACATTGTTCAAAACTGGTTTCAAACTAGATTTGATTTTATCTTGAGAAGATGAATCAACATTGTCTATGATTTTCTTCAAATCAAAAATACCTTCTTGAAGGAAATCACTCTCTAATATTAATTCATCAACTTGATGTTGAATCAAATTCTCTTTTAAAATATCTAAATAATTATCATTCATTGCGTCTCCACGGAAACATTGCATTTAATTTTTCTTGTAGGATTACTAATTCATCTTTTGTTAATCTAACTCTACCATGAAAATCATCAGTCAGATAAAAAGCTTCTTCGTTTTTATTATCTTGAAATAATTCTGGACAACATCCTTTACCTTTACATAATGTGAAAATCTTTTTCATTCTCTTAGTCATCTTGAATCATCGCTCCTTAGTTTTGATTGTTAATTCACAAATATAATCTTCAACAACATGAATCAGATAAACAATACCACCACCATATAATGCAATTAAAAAAGAATATAAGATATTTAATTTTAATTGATGTAATAAAAACGGTGATAAAAATAATGAAATCCAAAATCCACAACAATGATAACAGATGACTAATTTTTCTGATATGTATGTTTCGATCATCGTTCTGAATTTTTTTATGAAGTAATTAGGACTTTCGATTATACCAAATGTTAAAGAAAAAGCGGCAATGCTGAACAGTAATAAATCTCTCATCTAAATGTTTCCTCGGCTAAAATGAAATGGCTCCAGCGGTAGGGCTCGAACCTACGACATCAGGTTTAACAGACCTGCGCTCAACCAACTGAGCTACACTGGAATATAATTTCTCATTTATATGTTCCTAGAAATCATTTTAAAAAATGGACGTTTGCTATATATATTGAATGGTGCTATCAAATTATTAATATCTTATCATAATAAAATAAAAGGAGATTTATCATGAGAGGTAAAGAGATTGCATACGGAATGAGGAGATTGAAAGTCAACAGTCTCCTCTCAACAGATATTATCCTTCTCGATGTCGATCTGACACGGAAGGAGATTCCACAAATTCTTGTCGGTAAGAATTTAAATGTCCGTGTTAGAAAGACTGATGTGGACAAATCTACGATTCTTCCGAAAGGATTTCGTTTGTATGATTGTGAAGTACCGCATTTAGATGCTAATTTTAACGTGTTTATCACTCTCCATTCTGGTTTCAAGGATGGTCTTGATATTCAATTAGATAGTAGAGGATAAAATTATGAGTAGTAAAAGAAAAAAGAGGGATAAAGAATTTCTTCACCGAAAAGAAAAGAAGGAGATGGATGAAAAAAGGGAAGAGATTCGTAGGAAAGCTATG
>Ga0164315_10001145_pt1 | contig 19767 bp, 11 predicted proteins | sample GuaBasSedimGuay6_FD_113737 | JGI IMG/M metagenome (GOLD analysis project Ga0164315, IMG submission 113737) | Subseafloor sediment microbial communities from Guaymas Basin, Gulf of California, Mexico - Guay6, Core 4569-2, 0-3 cm | ecosystem: Environmental > Aquatic > Marine > Hydrothermal vents... | reverse complement strand
GCTATCGTTTTGTCTTTCGTTTTCAAACGTGGGATTTTCAAACGTGATAATAACAGAAATATCTCTAACGAAAATTGGCAGCACCTGTTAAGAATTTGCTTTGGAAATGAAAAACAAGCACAACGATTGTTAGAACACGAAAAACGAATAAATCCTCAATTAACCGATGACGAAGCATGTCGTATGGCTCTGATGAGTTATAAAAGAGACAACCGATAAATTTCTGACGTGGTATATAGTTTGTAAGAATAATAATTTCAGTTAGAAACCTTCAAGGTTTTGGAAACCTTGAAGGTTTTGTCCTAAACTTTTGACGGAAGAACCAACCAGGAGACAAACATGCGCTTTTTACCAATTGGATTTACCAGTATTACGGCTCGATTATCAGGAATATTGATACTTGTCATACTCGGTTTTTCAATCACCGGTGGGTTTGCCTATATCCAAACACGGCATATTGACAAACAATGGCGTGATTTTCAAACGCAAGTGATGACAAGAATTGATTTACTTGAAGAAATTTGCCAAAATTTTGGCTATGGGGGTGCTATTCATCATTTCAAAAATTATGTATTGCGTCAGCAAGTGACTTATCAGCTGCGATTTAACAAAAGTTTTGCCCAACTCCGTGCCGCCCTCAATCGTTATCAACAACTCCCCCATTTAACGCCAGAAGAATCTAAAAGGCTGGCGGATATTATTGGCGTTGCTGAAAAATACCGTGAAAACATCAAAATGGTAGAAGAGATGATTGGGCAACGGAAAAGTGCATTGCAAATTGATGCCGTGGTGAAAATTGACGACACGCCTGCCATCACAGCAATAGCTGCCATCAATAATCAGTTTCATCATCTGGCACAACAACAAACCGAGAAGTTAGAGACAATCTTACGTCTCAATAGTCTGCGTATTATCTCAACTATTATTGTCACAATGATATTGACGACAATACTGATCCTTTTATTGATTCGCAGCATAACTCGTCCACTCAAAAAAGCGGTAGCCGTTGCCAATAATATTGCCGCGGGTAATCTGAATAATCAGATTGACATTAAAACCACTGATGAAGCCGGGCAACTTTTGCAAGCGTTTGCCAATATGCAAAGCCAGTTACGCGAGCGCACTGAAACCGATAAACGGATTGCTAATAAAGCTTTGCGTCTCAACCATGCCTTAGATCATGCCACAACGCCTATTCTGATTGCTGACACTGATTACAACATTATTTACCAGAATAACGCGGTACAACAACTGTTTCACACTGAACAAGAGCAGATTCGCAAAGATTTGCCCCATTTTGAAGCCAATCGTCTGCTAGGTAGCAGTTTTGATGTGTTTCATAAAGACTCCGCCCATCAACGTCAATTATTAGCGAACCTCACCGGCAGTCACCACACGACAATAACCGTGGGCAACTTAACCCTTGATCATATCATCACGCCCGTGATTAATACCGGTGGCGAACATATTGGTGCTGTTATTGAATTCAATAATCGCACCAAAGAAGTGGCTTTGGCTTCCCAAATCAATGCAGTCATCCAAGCAGGCTCAAAAGGCGATTTTCAACAACGTATTAACCTTGATGACAAAACCGGCTTTTTTAAAACATTAAGCGAAAGTATTAATAAAATCATTGAGTTAAACAATGAACTCCTTGCAGACACCATGCGTATTTTCGCAGCTTTGGCAAGCGGTGATTTAACCCAAACCATTTCTCAAAATTATGTTGGGGCTTTTGAACAACTGAAAAACGACGCTAACCTGACCATTGAGAAATTGACGACCATTATCACGACGATCAAGCAAACCGCAGCGGAAGTCAAGAATGCCGCCGAAGACATTTCCCAAGGCAATCTCAGTCTCAGTCAACGCACAGAAGAGCAAGCCGCTTCGTTGGAAGAAACCGCGGCAAGCATGGAACAAATGACCGCCACTGTGCAACAAAATGCTGATAATGCCAAACAAACGACCCAATTAGCTACCAATGCCAGAGAATGTGCCGAAAAAGGTGGCGAAGTAGTCGGTGCTGCCATACTGGCTATAACGGAAATCAGTCGCAGCAGCAAACAAATTACTGACATCATTGTGGTCATTGATGATATTGCCTTCCAAACCAATTTATTAGCACTCAATGCCGCGGTGGAAGCAGCCCGTGCTGGCGAACAAGGGCGGGGCTTTGCGGTGGTGGCTGCAGAAGTACGCAACCTTGCCCAGCGCAGTGCCGCAGCGGCCAAAGAAATTAAAGGACTGATAAAAGACAGCGTCGCCAAAGTTGAAGAAGGCACCAAACTCGCCAAAAAATCGGGCGATACCCTCAAAGAAATAGTCTCGGCTGTGAAAAAAGTCAGCGACATCATTGCGGACATTGCCGCAGCCAGTCAGGAACAAGCTTCGGGTATCCAGCAGGTGAATCAAGCCATTATCAAAATGGACGAGATGACTCAGCAAAATGCAGCCTTAGTGGAAGAGGCCGGCTCCGCCAGTTGTGTGATGAAAGAACAGGCACAGAGTCTTAAAGAGCAGGTAGCGTTTTTCAATGTTGGTGAGCAGGCGTTACCTCAGAACTCTGAGAAAACATCAAGCGTCAATCGCTCTGCCGACAAAAAAACTAACGCACCATCCAAGCCTTTAGTTTCCAATTTTCAGCCAGATAATGACAGTGAATGGGAAGATTTTTAAAGAAAGGGGAAAGGAAAAGAACTGAGTCAGTACATTTGATCTGAAGTTCTTATTTTATCCTTTAATCTAAACAAAACCTCGTCAAAGTATAAAATTGACAACAAAAATCGTAACTACTCAGCCCCAACGGGGCTCCTTATTATAGCCTGGGGCAACGCCCCAGGTGCAGGTGTTTATGATGTGAGAGACTTGTTATTCAGGTTCCCAGGGCGCTGCCCTGGGCTTTAATAAAGCGCCCTTTCAGGGCTGAGTAGTTACCAAAAATAATAAAATAGTTAGTTTCAATTTTGACGGGGCCCTGCTAGTCTAAGAGCAGTACAGGCACTTTCGCTTTCCAGCAATAGCCACTCATTACCAATTACCACTCATAAAACCAGAAAAATAAATATGTTAGACATTGATTTAAAAGCACTCTTTAAACGCCTGAATGCCTATTGCACCCGTTCTATGGAAGAGGCAGCCGGACTTTGTGTTAATCGTGGAAACTATGAAGTGTCCATTGAACACTTATTGCTTATATTGATTGAAGATCAGAATCGGGATGTTCAACTCATTTTGCGTCATTATGGCATTTCACAGGCGCGTGTCGAGAAAAGTCTGCAACATGCCGTCGAAATAGACAAAACGGGTCATACCGGGAGTCCCGTTTTTGCCCCCTTGTTGATTGAATTACTCCAAGAAGCGTGGATGCGAGCTTCGGTTGAAATGCAATTGACTGAAATTCGCTCTGGGGTATTGATTGCGGCATTGGTTTCTAATCCTAGCCGCTATGGGCAAACTCATTATTTCGATACCTTAATCAATATTCGAGCCGAAAACTTGCGCCGTCATCTGTCAAACATCACGGCGGGTTCTAAAGAAGAAACCGCCGTGAAGGAAGTGGAAAAACCGCCTACGGGAATTGCAGCCCGTGAAGATACTGCCTTAGGCAAATATACCATTGATTTTACCGGACAAGCACGGGCGGGTGAAGTTGACCCGGTATTCTGCCGTGACCGTGAAATTCGCCAAATCATTGATATTCTCAATCGCCGTCGCAAAAATAATCCGATTGCGGTTGGAGATGCGGGCGTGGGTAAAACCGCTGTTATTGAAGGCCTCGCGCTCAAAATTGTTGAAGGCGATGTACCCGATGTCTTAAAAAATGCGGAAATCTACGGATTAGATTTAGGCTTATTACAGGCCGGTGCCAGTGTCAAAGGTGAATTTGAAAACCGCCTTAAATCGGTTATTGAAGAAGTTAAGTCTTCCCCTAAACCCATTATTTTGTTTATTGATGAAGCCCATACCTTGATCGGTGCTGGTGGACAAGCTGGGGCAGGTGACGCGGCTAATTTACTCAAACCCGCTTTGGCAAGAGGCGAACTTCGTACTATTGCTGCAACGACTTGGTCAGAATACCAAAAATACTTTGAAAAAGACGCAGCCTTAGCGCGACGTTTTCAACTCGTCAAACTGGATGAACCTTCACCCAAAGAAGCTGTTACTATCCTACGAGGATTGCGTGACAAATATGAACAGGCACATGGTGTGTATGTGCGTGATGCTGCCGTAGAAGCTGCCGCTAATTTTTCCGCCCGTTATATTTCAGGCCGCCAATTGCCTGATAAAGCCGTAGATGTTTTAGACACCGCTGCGGCTCGCGTCAAAATCAGTGTCAGTGCCAAACCGGATCGCCTTTTAGACTTAGAACGTCAAATTCAAACCTTGGAACGAGAATCATCTGCGGTTTGTCGGGATCTAGCCGCTAATGTACGAAAAGAATACGCCATTGAGTTCGATTGTCGGGGTGAGAATAACGAAAGAATAACAGAACTGACTCACAAAATCCGTGAATTAAACCAAGAACGCGAGGCACTCACGCAACGCTGGGAAAAAGAACGCGATGCAGTGACTACCGTACTTGACTTGCGCCAACGTTTAGCTAAAACCCGAGTAGAAGAATGTTTAAAATCTGACTGTGCAACCTTACAAACGGCGTTCAACACTGCTATGACAACATTGGCGGAGATTCAAGGTAACGATCCGCTGATTCACTTTGAAGTCACCCTCGAAGTGGTTAGCCAAGTCATTGCTGACTGGACTGGCATACCAGTGGGCAAAATGGTCAAAAACGAAGTGCAATCCATATTATCCTTTAAAGATTCCCTCAAACAACGTATCAAAGGACAAGATAATGCCATTGAAGCCATTGATCAAAGTATTCGCGTAGCCAAAGTAGGATTGCGGAATCCCAATACACCAATGGGTGCTTTTCTGTTGGTTGGGCCCAGCGGCGTTGGCAAAAGTGAAACGGCTTTGGGAGTTGCCGAGTTACTCTTCGGTGGTGAACGATTTATGGTCACCATTAATATGTCTGAATTTCAGGAAAAACACACCGTCTCTCGTCTCATTGGATCACCGCCCGGCTATGTGGGCTATGGCGAAGGCGGCATACTGACAGAAGCGGTGCGGCAACGGCCTTATTCCGTCGTATTGCTGGATGAAGTTGAAAAAGCCGATTTAGAAGTGATGAACTTGTTTTACCAAGCCTTTGACAAAGGTATGTTATCCGATGGTGAAGGGCGCACCATTGATTTCAAAAACACAGTTTTCTTTTTAACCAGCAACTTAGCAGCCTCGCTGATTACGCAATTGTATATAGCCGAAGAACGTCCGTCATTAGAACGCTTGATAGAAGTGATTCGTCCTACCTTGAGTCAACACTTTAAACCAGCGTTACTAGCGCGTATGGAAATCGTTCCCTACCTGCCAATTAACCGCGATGCGATGGGCGAGATTGTGAAAACCAAATTAGGGCACCTTGCACAACGCTTACAAGACAGCCAAAAAATCCGTTTTACCTATCAAGACGCAGTCGCAGAGCAAATTGTTCAACGCTGCACCGAAGTGGAAACCGGCGCGCGCAATATTGACCACATTGTCAATCACACCTTACTACCCCGCATTGCCAGCGAAGTATTAGCGCAGATGAGCCAAGCGACTTTGCCGGAGACGCTAGAAGTGGGCATTGATGACGCGGGAAATTTTACTTTTCAGTTTTCTAGTTAGTACACAAGAGCGAAAATATCCATAGGAATCAGATTTTAATAACTTCCGAAACTTTTAAACCAAACCGTTTTGAGTTTTCGGTAGTGGTGCAATGTGGGTGACGGAGTCCAAACTTTAGTTTGGCTGTGTGGCGCAAACTAAAGTTGGCCGACTCCTAAACACATATCACTCATATTTCAGGACTACCCATGAATAATATATACATACATCAAATTTTGGGGCCGGCAACCAAAAGACGTTGGGTGGCTACATCAAATTGAGGTCACACCCTGTGCGTGTAACTGTGTGTGACTATGTGAACTCTATTCGAGGTTCAAGTTTGCTATAGATGTTCAGATAAATAGCTTCACGGATAGTATCCCTCGAAGGGATGCTATCCGTTATGGCTTCGTAAATTATTTTTCTGAAAAACTATAGAAAAACTTGAACCTCGAATGTTAAAAGATTTTACAAACTGATAGCTGCTAAGTCCCAAGCATATATACGGTGTTTTTTTTAGGTGTGTGTTCAAATTCACCCAGATGCCTATATGAGCCCATTTTTTAGATCACAGCGCAAAAACTGGTTTGCAACCGGTTCTGGAGCGTTTTGGTTTGAGAATCAATGCCCTGATTGCGGGCGGGTTTTCCACCCGCCGGTGGCCAAAATGATGACCATAACCCTATGGAATAACAAAAATGGCATACTTTTTGCTTGTAGCCCATCATAAGACTGCCCTTGGGAATCCCAAGCACTTAGCCAAATAACCCAAATATCCAAACTGAGAAACCAAATTTAAAAAAAGCTTGGTTTCTGTCTGGGTATATTTTGGGCAGTCCCTTAACAGATAAGCATTTAAAATTTAAATTTTAAGCACTTGTAAGTATCTTCTAAAAAAGTTAACAGTTTATCGAAATAATAGGTAATAGGTAATAGGCTTATAGGCTAATGGCACGCACGATAGAAATTTTGGTTGTGCAAGCCAGCCAGGGGCGTTGCTACGCACCTTCGGTGCTAGGTTTTAAAGCACCGAAGGTGCAAAATTAATATAGCCAGGAGCAACGCCCCTGGAACTTAATTCCTGTCGTGCGTGCCATTAGGCTTATAGGCTTTTTGTTAATTTCAAAAGTGAGTTATTTAGTAGAAGAAAGGTAATGGTATTTTTAAAACCGTTTTTTGATTTCAAACGGCTGTAAGAAAAATAATTTTACCCATTACCCTATCTTTGCCCCAGTTTTTGCTCCGCTGCCAACTGGGGCAAATATCCCATTACCGATGTTTTATGGACAAACTGTTTTCTATGCCAAAATTTTTACCTAGAAACTACTTTTGAAGATGCCAAATTTGAATCACATCTTTTCTTTCTATCTGACTGTGTTGGGAAAAAATATGGACACCATTTCTTTGGGTATTGCCAATTACATCTATTCAGTATGGACGACAGAAACAAACATAACTTATTTGTATATTGACAGTTATGAGAACTTGGTGAATTGGGGCGGTTCTATTCACCAATACGGACTGTTGGACTTAACACCCGGACTGCCGGTGAGTGAACAAGTTAGTTTTCTCGAAGGATTTTTGCCGGTTTCCGATATTCAAGTGCTACGGTTTTTGAGCATAAACGAAGAACAAAGCGCAGATGTGCATATTGTGCCTTTTGATAATGGCACTTATGTGTTAATGTTTGATACCACCTCTGAATATGAACAACAACAAAAAATACAACAACAGATAAATGATCTTAAACTGATAACTTATCAGCAAAACCAGTTGATACGAGCCTTGGAACAGACATTGCAAGAAGAAAAACGCCAGTGTCTGCTGTACAACTAAACGAAAAAGCCGTTTGACTGTGATGAGCCACCACGTCTAGTACCACGAATTAGGGGGATAAACGGATTTAAATTAACAAACCATTGAAGCGTTAGGTGCAACTACCGAGCTTCTTGCAAAACTCTTGGACATAAACGAATAAATCAATAACTTATCTGCCATTAGCTACTCATAACTTATTGATTTATGGTTGAACATTGAAGTTTTGCAAGTCCCACCACCATTTTGTGATAGGGGCAAATCAATTCTTGTGGTTGCCCTTGATATACTTAACGAACACGTTTTTTATAATTCATTGATTTAAAAAGAGAACTTATTTTAATGCCTAAAAATTAATTAATTGATTGAAAAATCAATGAGTGGCATTTGGAGTTACCTTAGCACTTTTTCAATGTTTTATTGACGGGTAAATAGGAATCCAAGATTTATCTTGGAGTCCAAGATTTATCTTGGAACCTGCCAAACATAAAAATAAGGAATGGGGAAATAGTTTATGAATGTTGTGTATTAACTTATTGTTTTTCATAATCATATATTTCACTCCCAATTCCCAATTCCCAATTCCCAATTCCCCGTTCCCAATTGCCAATAAATTTTAAGTTTCATTTATTTTCAATGAGCTAGTTAATATTCAACTTTTGACTAAGGTATTATTAACTCATGTTACGCACAACGCTAGCTCGAGAGTCAATCGGGGCAACCATAAAGGATTGCCCCTACATCTCGTTATAAATTGTAATCGAGGCAAAAATTTTTGCGCGCAAAAACTGATTTCGAGATGGGCAATCCTTCGCGGTTACCCCTTTCATTTAACGGCCATAATTAATCTCAAATCGCGAATAGCAAACAAACGCCTTCGCATTTCATTTAACGGCCGTCAACAATCTCAAATCGCGAATAGCAAACAACCGCTTCGCACCGCCTTCGCATTTAACGGCCATCAATAATTCTTAAATCGAGAATAGCAAACATCGGCGTTCACATTTCATTTAAAAACTCATGTTACGCACAACGCTTCAAAATGATAAAGAAGGCAACCATAAAGGATTGCCCCTACATTTCATTACATATTATAGGGGCAATCCCTTGTGGTTGCCCTCTTTGTGGTTGCCCCCTTTGCGGTTGCCCTTTCACCAAACATCATCATGGTATGGAACTTTCCGCTTTACTGCACAAACTGTGACATCGTCGAGCAATGTGCGTAACATCAGCTATTAAAAAAAACCATATTTATTTTTATTTAATGACTCATTACCCATGCCTTCCCCAAAATCCGCTACAATCAGACAAGAAAATTATTAAGTGACGGAGAATATCAAGTGGCAACACTACAGAAAAAAATTTGTATGATCGGTGATTTTTCAGTGGGAAAAACCAGTTTGGTTGCCCGCTTTGTACGTCAAGCTTTTTCTGAAAAATATCTAACCACTGTGGGCGTAAAAATAGATACCAAACCGGTGAAATTACCTGATGGGCGTGAAGTCAAGCTGATTTTATGGGATATTGCGGGCAATGATAACCTGACAACCGCTACGGCTTCTTATTTACGCGGGGCTGCGGGTTTTTTGCTGGTGGTTGATGGGACACGCCGTCCAACATGGGATAGTGCCTTGAATTTACAAAAGGCTGTCACAGAAAAAATTGGTGACAAGCCTTTTATCATATTGTTAAACAAAGCCGATTTGCGCGAACAATGGGAAATTGATGAATCGCTCATTAATGAAAAAAAACAGCAAGGCTGGAAGTTATTATCTACGAGTGCCAAAACGGGTATGAATGTAGAAGAAACCTTTGTTGAATTAGCCACACAATTGTTGACGTAAAATGGGTAATTAGTGTAGTGATCAACAATATATTGAAATCAATATCGCTTTGCAAATAGTATATATCTTCGCGAATAGCAAATGGTTATTCCCATTGTCAAAGTATTTACTTTATAACTGTTTGATTTAGAATGGTTTTGATAATTGTTATCAGAGAATATTACATAATTATTGTCATGGTAAACACAAAAGGAATTAAAATAAAGGTAGCTACTCAGTCCTGAAAGGGCACTTTATTAAAGCCCAGGGCACCGCCCTTTTCACCAGAATAACAACGAACAAGCCCTGAAGGGGATCGTTAAAATTTTAATGCGCCCAGAAAGGGCTCTCACATCATAAACACCTGCACCTGGGGCGTTGCCTTCATCGTTATACATAAGTCAAAATGTAGCCCACCTCGTTTTTTCTTGCCCACCTTAAGCTTAGACGGTGGGCAAAAAAAAACTTGCCTGCCCCTACATAAATAATTGTCATTAAAATAAAATGCTTAAATATTTGTAACTACTCAGCCCTGAAAGGGCGCTTTATTAAAGCCCAGGGCTGCGCCCTGGGAACTTACATCATAAACACCTGCACCTGGGGCGTTGCCCCAGGCTATAATAATTCGCCCCGTTGGGGCTCAGTAGTTACAAATATTTGTGTATAACGATGAGGAGCGTTGCCCCAGGCTATAAGCACCAAAGGGGCTGAGTAGTTACAAATAAAGAACCAACAATAATTCAAATATTTAACAATTTATATCAATTGTTTAGTGTTTTGAATGAGTACCTTTTATATCCACCATCACTATAATTGAATTTATTCGCCATTCGCCATTCGCTATTTGAGAAGTTAGCAAAATTAGCAATATTGATAGGTATATTATTTTATTTCTTGGAAACTCCCCAATCATTAACTCCCAATCCCTAATCTCAATTCGAGGCAAAAGTGTTTGCGTGCAAAAATTTTTGCCTCCAACCTAATTCCCAATTTTCCATCGAGGAGAAAAAAGACATGGCTACAATCCCTTTAAGTATTGCCAAATATGTCCGCTCAATGTGGAAGGCAGAAATGATTATGACTTATCTTCACATTGACAAGCACGGAAATTTGGTAAATTGGGGGGGAGATCCTCAACATTATGGATTGGACAAGTTGACGATGGGAAAAGCGGCGACTGAACATTTAGGTTTTCTTGAAGGTTTGTTAGAATTTCCTCACACCCAAGTACTGCAATTTGTCAATGTAGGCGGGGGGCGTAGTGCACATATACATGTTGTGCCGTTAGACAATAGCACTTATGTGTTAATGTTTGATGCCACTGCTGAACATGATCGACTGCAAAAAATGCAACAACAGTTCAACGAGTTGAGCATATTGAGCTATCGGCAAAGCCAATTGCTACAAGAATTGGAAAAGGCATACCAACAATTGGCTGAAGAAAAACGCCAAATTGAGCACTTTTTCGCTACACTATTGCATGAATTGCGTATTCCATTGCACCTTATTACTAATGGAACCAAGTTGCTTGATGAAACTCAACTGGCAGAGACACACAAGGCTAATTATTTAGAAAGTGTTAAAAACAATGCCAATTATTTGTTATCGTTAATAAACAATGCACATGATCAAGCTAAACTCAAAGTGGGAAAGGGGGAATTACAACCTAGCGCTTGTGATGTCAAACAACTCTTAGCCAATTTAAAATTACTATTTTTTCCCACTACTCAAGAAAAAGGGTTGATATTTGAAACCAACGTTCAGGCATCAATACCGACGTGGCTGATGATCGATGAATTACGCTTTCGACAAGTGTTGATTAATCTTGTTTATAACGCCCTTAAATTTACTGAGCAAGGTTTTGTGCGAGTCACGCTAAGTTGGCAAACCGATCGCTTGGAATTTGCGGTGGCTGATAGCAGCCCCGGTATTTCACCCGAAACCCAGCAAAAAATCTTTACTGCCTGTCACCATGACAGCACCGCGCACACATTCTCCGGGGCGGATTTGGGGTTAGCAATCAGTCATCATCTTGTCAGCTTAATGGAGGGCGAATTAACCATTGAGTCGTCACTTGGCAAAGGTTCCATCTTCAAAGGTTTTATTCAAGCTCCACTGATTTTACCAACGAACCCAAAAAAAACGATTGAACTAATGATTGAATAAATTATTCTGAACCGGGTGCTTGCCTAATCCGCAGAAAGCCTGATTTCTCACACACACTCGTTTTTTTATCTTTTTGTTCAAGTGCGTTGCCCAAATGAGCAATGCCAAATGAGAATAAGGTAAAATTAAAAACAATTAAAAAGTGGCTGGGCAGTGGGATCGGAAATAGCTCACCAATATGTCCAGAAAATTTTTGCGCTAAACCTTTAAAGTTTGGCAAACCCCAAAGGTTTTTTACCGGGAACAAAACTTTTCTGGACGAGTATAGAAAATTTCAAGAGGACATTTAAGCATGACACCGCGTAGAAAAATCGTGATTGTCGATGATGAACGAAGCATGCGCCTACAACTTGAAGCTATGTTGATAACTGAAAATTACGATATCACGTTATTAGGCGATGGCAAAGAATTGCTCGACAAACTGCCTGAACTTATGCCCGATTTAATTATCCTTGATTTAATGATGCCTGAAGTGGATGGTTTGGAAGCGTGTCGATATATTAAAAACAATAGCCAATTTCAACATATTCCAATTATTTTAGTCACAATTACCGGTAAAAAAGCGTTAGCACAAGGACTGGAAGCAGGTGCAGTTGATTTTTTACAAAAGCCGGTAAATAAAACGGAATTACGGGCGCGGGTACGTTCCATGCTACGCATCAAAAAACAATACGATGAACTCCAAGCCACCTTGCGTATGCGCGAAGAGTTGTCGAATATGATCGTGCATGATATGTCCACTCCGATTATTTCCGTGCTGTTACATGCAACCTTGATGACAGAAAAAATCACTGACACAGAATTGCTCTCTCATCTGGAAATGATTCGTATGGCAGCGGATCGCCTTGATTCATTTGTCAATGATATGTTAGTGTTGGCAAAAATGGAGGAAAGTAAGCTACGTTTAAACCCCTCGGTGGAGAACATTAATCAATTGGTTTTAGATGCGGAACAACACTTTAGCATCATCGCACAGTCCAAAGGTATTGAACTGAAGTTAGCGTTGCCTACCTTGCCGCTCAAAATGTCTGTGGACAGTAATTTATTTCGCCGCGTCATTAGCAACTTGCTTGCCAATGCCTTGCAGTATTCACCCAGCGGCACAACGGTTACGTTGAACTTGAGCGTGAGATATACTGATGATAATGAGCCGCATTTACACATGCAAGTGATTGATCAAGGTGCGGGCATTCCGGAAGAATACCGTCATCGAATCTTTGAAAAATTTGAAGTGGTTGATTTAAAAAAGAAAGGTGTGCCTCAAATTGGGCTAGGATTGACGTTTTGTAAAATGGCAGTGGATGCCCATGGTGGGAATATTTTTGTAAAACCTAATCATCCGCAAGGCTCGGTATTTGTGGTGGAGATTTAATAGTTATCTGATAACTTCCACTTGATGTAAAGTTTTTTTGGTAGCGTGGGCAAAGTCCTTTTTTTGCCCACCTCGACGGTGTATGGTGGGGTGATAAAAACCAAGCCATTTTGGTTCCGCATTGAGAAAATATTTATTTAAAAAGAATGATTGTTTTAGAACCCTGTTTTCATTAATAATTAATACTTCACAATTTTTATCACCCCAGGTGTCTGGTGGGCAACACGTTGCCCACCCTACATTACTTGATGTAAAGTTTTTTTGGTAGGGTGGGTAAAGTCCTTTTTTTGCCCACCTCGATAGATTTTGGTTCCGCATTGAGAAAATCTTTAAACAGAGTGATTGTTTTAGAACCCAGTTTTAATTAACAATTAATACCTCACAATTCGCTATATAGATGTTCAGAAAAATAGCGTAACGAAACGGATGCTATCCCTTCTTAGGGATAGTATCCGTTAACTTCGGCTTGTGAAATTAATTATCTGAACATCTATAGAAGTTTTTGCGCGCAAAAACTTCTATAGCGAACACAATTTAATTTTTATCACCCCAGGTGGGCAACAAAAAGACGTTGCCCACCCTACATCCGACATTCCGCATACCTTGATTTCAAATTTATATTTTATAAATTATTGATTTATTTATTGATTTTATTTTTTTTGAACCGATTCATAGCGCACGGTCATACCTGTCACCCTAAATAAACTTCACAAAAAATGGTTTTTTTGACAGGCGGCTGGACTCAAAGCTTACTGGGCTTTTTGATTAAAAAAATCGCCCAACACACTTTATTTTAATGCGTTATTAGCTTGAGTGTGCATTGAAACGATTTCATAAAATTTGATAATAAATCAATAGCATAAAGGTATGCGGAATGTCGGCTACATTACTAAATAGCTTGCATTCCCAAGCGATTGAACAACAGACGATCCTGATCACAAGCCTGATTGCCAGCCGTCAACAATTTTTCGCCATAGAAAATTGAGTTAGCACCAGCGAGAAAACATAACGCTTGTAATTCATCACTCATTTCAGCGCGTCCAGCGGACAGGCGCACGTAAGAAGCCGGCATTAAAATCCGTGCCACCGCAATACAGCGCACCATGTCAAACGGATCGCTTTTATCAACATCGGCTAAAGGTGTCCCCGCCACGGGCACTAACTGATTAATTGGCACACTTTCTGGGTGAACCGATAAATTGGCTAACGTTTGCAAAAGCGCAGCGCGATCATTCAAACTCTCCCCCATACCAATAATACCGCCACAGCACACGTTGAGATTGGCAGCACTCACATTGGCAAGCGTGTCGAGACGATCCTGATAAGTATGGGTACTGACAATGTTATTATAATAAGTGGCTGACGTGTCAAGATTGTGGTTGTAATAATCCAAGCCGGCTTCTTTTAACTGGTGCGCCTGCGCGGCATCCAACATGCCTAAAGTCATGCAGGTTTCTAAACCAAGTGCTTTGACAGCTTTTATTATATCCAAGATTTTCTCAAAATCGTTTGATTTTGGACTACGCCATGCCGCTCCCATACAAAATCGGGTTGCACCATTGGCTTGCGCCGCGCTGGCTGCACTAACCACCGCCTCCAGCTCCATTAACGGTTGAGATTCGACTTGAGTATTAAAGCGCGCACTTTGCGAACAATAGGCGCAGTCTTCTGAGCAAGCACCCGTTTTGATATTCAACAAAGTACTCAATTGCACCTGATTCGGATTAAAATAAGCACGGTGAGTACATTGTGCTTTAAACACTAATTCGTTAAAGGAAAGTTCAAATAATTCACTAATTTCTGTTAATTTCCAATCGTGACGCACGATAGGTTGTTCGATAATGGGATTTTCTTTTAGCATGATTGGTGGAAATGAAATATAGTTTTTCAGATTATTTCAGTTATAAACCTTCAAGGTTTTGGAAACCTTGAAGGTTTTGCCCTAAGTATTTATTCTGAACGTCTATAGTATAGACTTTTATAAAATGGGAGTTAATGTTTAACCGTAATCCAGTAACTGCAAGGTAATATATTCGTAAATAACGAATAACTACCCACCGTTACAAATTTAACAACTGAGCTTTTATTGTCTTTTAAAGCTCAAGCAACGACATTGGCTGAGCCCTTACGAGCCAATGCCAAAAGTTCAATTTTAGCCAGTGCTAAATATAATAGCAAAAGCATTATACTTATCCAGAAAAGTTTTGTTCCCTGTCAAATCTGTTTTGAGGAGTCCCAAAATCCACTCAAAATACGGTTCAAAACTCACGTAATTTTTTGAAAGAAATTATTCACTCATCTTGAAAATGAAGTGAAACTTACCATAAGTTCTATTTATATTCAATAAATTAATAGGATAGCTCAGATGATTGCCCGCATGAGCGAAATGATTACAGTCCCCAAATCTGTTACAATCAGTTTTTTCCATCTAGGTAATAGGTTTGAGGTTTTAAGTCAATAAAAATCATGGGCTAAACCATAGGTTTTGTTTGAGCATTAGGAATTTTAGGTTTTTTGAGAATAACTGATACTCGACTTTACAAGTTTATAGTCTGACAACAATAACTACAAGGATTGTATATAATAAAGGATTTGAGAAACGAGCATAACGAAAGTCGACTTTTTCCAATACAGCAATGACAAGGAAATAACGATAGAATGGTGTTTTTATTTCATGCACGTTTGCCTTTTTAATCGAATTTGTTCATTGCAATAAATGAAGAAATCCTTTTTTATATACAATCCTTGTAGTTATTGTTTGAGTTTAGCAAAAACTTGTAAAGTCGAGCGATAGTGAAGCTATTACCCTCGAACCATTACCCATTACCCTCCAAAACTCAAAAACTGAAGCTTGCAATGACACTTAAGACTAAACTCACCCTGATTTTAATTCCACTGGTAGTCATTCCCATTGTGCTACTCGGCAAACTGTCGTATGAATATGTCGTATCGATCACAACCAAAGCGGTGTTAACGCAAATGGGCGTACTCTTGGATCAAGTCAATCAAGAAGTACAACTCCATTTACAGATTGCACATCGCGATATTGATCGGTTGTCAGATGCCAGCGAACTGAATGATTATTTATTTCAAGAGTTTGCTAGTCCAGCCATGCAAGTTCACATGTCACGCTGGTTTGAAAGTTACAAGCATGATTATTATCAACTGAGTGTCTTGTTGCCCGATGGAACCAAAGTCATTCACTTTCCCAATGACAATAGTAAAAGTAACGTGGACGTTAAAAACCAAATTCAGCCTTTGTTAAAGAGCCAAAACGCTTCTCAACCCATTTATGTCTCTTTTGTTCCAGATAAACCAGAACCTCATTTTCTTATTGCTAAAAAACTGTTCCCAAATTCACAGAAAGCCAGTGCAAACGTTTCACCAGCCTATTTGTTGATTACTAAACACCCAGATTTTCTCACCAAACATATCAAAAGCGGTGAAATTAGTAAAAACAGTTACTTACTTGTCACCAATGAACAAGGACAGGTGTTATATCAACCTAAGCACAGCATGACAAGCACCCTATCTCAGTTGCCGAGTTCACAATGGGCTCAATTGCGTCAGCAAATCCCTAAGAACCAGCCATTGAAAGTCATGCTTGCGGGACGTAGCGTATATATGCAAGGTTCATTGTTACATGATAACTTATACTTGTTCGCGCTACTGCCCGAAGAAGATGTCTTAGCCACCGGGCAACCGGTTAAAATAGGGTTTGCTATCGCTACCTTGATAAGTATTGTGGTGACTTTTATTTCGCTTTTTTTCGCACTCAATTATTTGATTATTCACCCAATACGCATTCTTGCCGAAGCCAGTCGCAAAATTGGCACAGATAACTTAGATATACAATTGCCTTCTCGCCAATCTGATGAAATCGGCTCACTTTATGTTTGCTTCAATAATATGGTTGTGCGTTTGCGCACCGCGTTGCAGGAAATTGAACGTGAATATGCCGAGTTAGAAGAAAAAGTACGAAATCGCACTTTAAGTCTTCAAAAATTAAACTTTGAGTTAGAAAAAGAACGTCAAAAAGCCGAAACGGCTAATCAAGCGAAAAGTGAATTCATTGCCAACATCAGCCATGAATTACGCACACCCATGAACGGCATTTTGGGGATGGCTCAATTAATTTTAAATACCCCTCTTTCAGAAAAACAATCTCAACAACTCAATATCCTTTACGATTCAGGTAAAACATTATTACATATTATCAATGAGTTGCTTGATTTAACCAAAATAGAAGCGGGGAAAATGGAGTTAGAGACAATCCCTTTTGATTTGTTGCAAACGATTGAAGGGGCTGTTGCCATATTACGTAACCGCGCACAAGAAAAAGGTTTAACTTTAGAGATACAAGCAGGTGACAATATTCCTCAACAAGTTGTGGGTGATAACACTCGCTTAGGACAGATTGTACGCAATCTCATGGCTAATGCCATTAAATTCACCAATAAAGGTGGTATTTTTGTGCAAGTCATGTTGGATAAAATTGTTGATGGTAATGCCGTCTTAACAATTGCCGTCATTGACACCGGGATTGGAATTCCACCAAACGAAGTGGCTAATTTGTTTAATAAATTTCATCAAGTTGATGCATCTACCAGTCGCAAATATGGAGGAACTGGCTTAGGTTTATTTATTTGTCGCCAATTTGTAGAACTCATGGGGGGAAAAATTGGCGTAGAAACAGCACCAGGAAAAGGTTGCAAGTTTTGGTTCACTCTCACCTTGCCAATTGTGGAGGTGCCTACCATAAGCTTGCCCAGTTCTACATCACCGCCAAAGTTACCACAAAAAGTCTCCAAAGTCCCCGTGCCAAAGTCAACTTCTGCACCAATGCCTGATGTCCGTATTTTGTTAGTAGAAGACGATAAAATCAACCAAATAGTCGCCCAAATGACGCTAGAAGAATTTGGCTATCAACTGGATATTGCCAACGACGGGCAAGAAGCTGTAGACATGACGGCTAATCAACATTACAACTTGGTGCTAATGGATGTACACATGCCGGTTTTAGATGGCTATGCGGCTACCCAACGTATCCGTCAACGTGAGCAAAATACTGATACCCATTTACCCATCATCGCCATGACTGCCGATGTTATCTCCAGTGACTTAGAAGCCTGTTTAGAAGTAGGTATGGATGATGCTTTGACTAAGCCCATCGTAAAAGGAGTCATTGAACAAATGTTAAACAAATGGCTAGCAACAAAGGAAACGCCAGCTTTAGAGAAAGTTCCAGAGCAGCTGCCAAACATTTTGTTAGTAGAAGACAACGAGACTAACCAGATTGTGGGAAAAATGATGCTAGAAGAAATGGGCTTGAAAGTGAATATTGCCAACGACGGGCAAGAGGCTATAGACATGACTGTCAAAGGACATTATGACTTGGTGCTGATGGATATACACATGCCTATTTTAGACGGCTGCACCGCGACTAAACGCATTCGCAAACGTGAACAAAACACAAATACCCATTTGCCTATTATTGCGATAACCGCGAGTGCCACAACCGAAGACATAGAGAGATGCTTGGCAACCGGCATGGATGATTTTTTGGCTAAACCCCTCGCCCAAACGTCTCTCACTCAAATGATCAACAAATGGTTGACTACCATCAAAGATAAATCTTCTATTAATTAGAACTGAAATATGGGTTATTTTTAGGAGTCCAAACTTTAGTTTGGGGGTGGCAAACTAAAGTTTGGACTCCTTCACCCACATTGCACCACTACCCCTAAATTGACTTATTAAAAAATCTCCTTATTAAATAATCCGAAAAAACCTTTTTTCTTTACTACCTTTTGTTCGGCAGCAGCGAGTTTTTGTTCTTGCGTGCGCACCCATTCATCAAATTCTTCATAATCTGCCACGGCTGACGTTGGCTTTTTGTCGGTAGCCAGTTTTTTACTGGGTGTTTTTGAAGCTTCTCGTGATCCCAATTGAGAAATATTTTTCCATTGGTGCGATACCCGATTTTTTTCACGCAATACGAGAAGATTATTGGGTTCCCTTAAGATGTATTTAGCCAATTCATCAAGCCATTGGTTATTAATTTCTTTAGGCTGGAGAGTGTAAAACTTCTGGCCTAATTCGGTAAAGTTTGTCACTGTCAAATCAATTGTGCTGGTTTCAAAATGACTCACAAACTCAAATTCAACAAAAATCACCAATTCGACTATAAACAGTGCCGCAATGAAATGGAAATTAGCATCAGTTTCTTCATCGCAGGTGAAACGTATGTGATGTTTCACAAAATACTCTTTCTGTAACGCCACTTCACGTTTTTTGTGTTTTTTAATACGGAGTTTGTATGGCGCTTTACATTTACAGCGCAAAATAATGTTGTCACTGGTGTCTATCGAATCTGCACGTTTTTTCAAGTGAGGGTAGAGCGTGGTGCTTTTTATCGCTTCGAGTTCGTCAATGAGTAATACTCGATAATCTTGTTGTTGAAAATCATCAATGGAATCATCATAGCCTTTGATTTTGTAACTTGCCCGCGTATCAAGTTTAAGAATGTTAAGTTGCTCAATCATTTCACGCAGGTAGCGGCGCAACTGTTCTAATGCCGGTTTAACCTGAGTACGAAAGAGTTTTTCTCGTTGCGCTTGTTGCTGTTTTCTTAGCAATTCCTGTGCTTGTTCCTGTTTTTGGCGAGCTTGCGCTTCATCCTTCAATTGTTCAAGATAGCTCATGGACACCTCAAAAGATAATTGCTGTAATAATACTGTCTTTTCGTTTATTTTCGAGTGCCTAGGGCGTGTCATCAATTAGGTGCTCCCCTGAAAGGGGATAACATACCAGCCCAGGGCAACGCCCTGGGATTATGTGCATAATGATATTAAGCGGGCGGCGGGCGTGACATAATGTATC
>Ga0164315_10001144_pt1 | contig 19768 bp, 15 predicted proteins | sample GuaBasSedimGuay6_FD_113737 | JGI IMG/M metagenome (GOLD analysis project Ga0164315, IMG submission 113737) | Subseafloor sediment microbial communities from Guaymas Basin, Gulf of California, Mexico - Guay6, Core 4569-2, 0-3 cm | ecosystem: Environmental > Aquatic > Marine > Hydrothermal vents... | reverse complement strand
GTCTGAAAAAATTTCTTGTGACATGTCGTAGATATAGAATTTCATATCCTGAAATTCATCAATAATCACAGCCACTCTTGTACCTGAATGTGATGCCAGTCGTTCCGGCTCACAGATAAAACCTTCCCAATGAATCCGTGCATCTTCATTACCGTGGCGATTATAGCGTTTCAGAAACCGCTCAATAGAGGCCTGTGCCATGATACCTGCCTTATGAGTTGTTTTATAGGCTAATAACTCTTCCAACTCTATATCTTGATTAAACAAGTCGGCATCCTGTTCACAATAGGCCAGATACTGTCTGAAAAATGTGGTGGCGTATACCAAGAGAAACTGTTTTAAGGTCATTTTTTCCCGCTTCATTTTGAAATAAAAGGGGGCCACTTGATATTCGGGTTTAAAAAAGACAGTATTGACCAGCCGATCCAATAATACCGTTTTCCCTATCCGCCTGGGTGCAATGAGAGCCGTACTCCACGAGCCCATGCGATTTATCGCCTTGACCCATTGCTCTAATTCCCTCAAGAGTTCCACTCTATCAGTAAATTCATCCTCGTGTACCATCTCTTCTACAGGCCATATTTTTGTTTCAAGCATTGTTTAATCTCTCCTTGTTATCAGTTATCAGTTAAAACCGATTATACTCAGCACGGGAATAAACTGAACTTTTCTAATGAGGAGGGTGGGCAAATATTTTGCCCTTTTTGCCCTACATAAAAGTTGTGCCCGCGTGCAATATAAGCAAAAGTATTTTAACTTTTTCGTCACGACAATTTGATTGAGTAATCTCTCATTTGGAGATTTAAAAATGTTAAAAGATTTATGCGTACCTACTTATTTTGCGGCCGCTTGGAATGCCTGTTATTTTGCTTTCTGCCAAAATTGATAATGTTTTACGCAAAAGTTTTTGCTAAAAAAACTTTTGCGTAAAACCCTTTTTTTGGGAATGCGCCCGCTGTGATGTCTATAAGCCTAATGCAACCCCAGGTTGCAGCCTCATCGTTAGACATAAGTTTTTAAGTAATTGAAATAAATGAATATTTCGTAGGAGGGGTTAGCTTCGCTAAACCCACCATTTTCGGCTCACTTCGTTCGAGCCACCCTACTTTTGATGATTTTTGACTTGTGTATAACGATGAGGGTGAAACTTGGGGAAAACTACATTTGTTCTTGTATCCTATCGTTTTTCAGAAAAATAATTTCACGGCCCAAACCTGACAGGTTTTGCAAAACCTGTCAGGTTTTCAAAACTTATTTTTCTGAACGTCTATAGCCTGAAAATTAATTGTCGGGATAATAATCGGTTCATAACCAGCATTCAGAGTGAGAGTAGAAATCAAGGCACGAAAATAAGGATAGGCTATTGCCGATGCATTCACGGAGGGGAACTGAGAATTTTTGAACTCATCTGTAAGTGGTTGCTCTGCTTCAAAAAATGAGGCAAACTCTACAGACAAGGTATAACCCCCTGAAGAAGACATCACGGTTGCCTTAAAGGTGATAATAAACAGTCTATCATTCTCTTGAGGAAAACTAACATTAAAGGCTAATTCAAAATCATCGTTAGCATGTTTTTCTAACGTGAGATTGATTATATTCAGCTTTTGAAGTGACTATTTTAAAATTCATCATGCTAGATAAGTTTCTTTATGAGTAGAAAAAGAGGTACTCAAACCTGTTGGAACAGAGTGAGACGGGAGATAGGTATGTGTTTCAACACTGATGCGAGTATCTTTAGGGCTGAACTTCCTAATAGGATTGAGTCCAACATTGCGTAATGCTTGTTCAAATAAAAATAACGCAAAAGACGCAAAAGAATCTCGACAAAAGGTTTCCTCTCAACTACCCCAGTGCCATCCAAAGGCTTCCCCAGCTATTGAATCTGCTTTTCACATTCTCCAAACACATAATCCAAATTGCCAAGCACTTTCTGTGGTTCCGCAATGGAGTATGAAAATGCCTGTTTAGTGAATATATTTTGTGTCAGTTTGCCAAATTCCCAAAACATGCCGGTTGAAACAATACCATACACGGTTAGATTCTCATCTTGATTCGTTTTTTGACAAGCCAACATGGCCGCGAGACATTGCCCCCATCCCCCTTCAAAATCTTGCTTTTTTGCTTCGACAACTGCTAAAAGTGGTGTTTGAATCCATTTATCAATCACTTCATCACGCCAAACAGAGACAAAATAATCTGGTTCACCACACAACTGTTCATCATAAACCAGCTGTTGGTGATACCATAATTTTAATAGGTTATGTGGTTTCCAAGCCTGTTGTAAAAATGGAAATATCAGACTTTCTCTAAAGAAAAACTCATTTTAACGCTAAAGTTTCGCTTCGCGAAAAGCGTGAAACTCATTTTCAGCTTGTCTTTCCAATGAAAAATGGATGTTTTCCAGAAATAATTCTGAAAGCTCACAAAACACATCGGGCAAAAATTTTTCTCGCTTATATTTAGAGAGGATATTGCCCTATTACTTGATCCACATTTTTGAAATTGCTAAATGCCATGATTTTTCCTCATAAGAATGCAAAATAAATTTGGAACGAAAAGCGAATGAACGAAAGCCTACATTGATCTTTCGACTAAAACAACATGCAAACGTCTGGGCCCATGTGCCCCTAATTGTATTGTTTGTTCAATATCAGCTGTGCGCGAGGGGCCGGTGATAATATTCACTGTGCGCGGTATCGCTTGTGCGCGCAGACGTGTCCAAACCTCTTCCATAAACGCTACCAGATTCTCTTTATATAAAATAACAATATGATTATCGGGCAAAAAATTCAACGTTGTCGGGCTGGCTAGACTGGAGAGCAATACGAGGCTACCTGTTTCTGCAATGCCCGCAAAGGCACAGCTCACACTCACCATATCATCAGCCTGCGCGGCGCGGTAAGCCAGTTGTAATTTATTAGGCCAAGGTAGTGTTTTTAAACGGCTATCGACTACCAACTTTTCAGGTAACTGCTGCTGTTGCAAGAAATCCAAAATGACAAAAGGAATATCTTTAATATTAGGAATCGTTTCAAATGTGCCAGCAACTTTCTCCAATTGTTGGATAAATTGAGGGATTAAAGCTTGTTTCAAAACAGGTTGCTCATGCACTGGATGATTTGCTAAACGTGCTTCTAAGGTTTCAAGGGTATTCGCTTCTATGTGATCATATCCTAATGACTGACGGATATGATTTAAAATGGTATTGCGAGATTGATTCATCATCAGATCAGTTATGAATGATTAGTCTGTTATCATCTTTATAAGTGGAAGCTTTCGCGATTGAAAAATAAATAAATAAACGCGCTTTGAGGCTAAAGACGCTAAAGACGCTAAAGAGGCTCTCTTCTTTCTCAAAGATTGGCATCCATTGCGTATTTTGCGTTATTTCTTGATAAATCGTTCAATACTTTTTTAAATGATTTGAGCATAAAGCTTGAGATCAGCATGGGTAACGAGGGGAGTTGCTAGTACGGCCGTGACCGCTAATGAGAGTACATTTTTAGTCATGAAATGCTTCCTTTATGAGTTAGTGAAGCCTGTTGTAGGGTGGGCAACGTGGTTGCCCACTGGGGTGTTAAATTTCAGGTATTTTGAGGACTTTTTTTCACCCAATATTTGTAGGGTGGGTAAACGGGCGGCAATGAACTCAATATAAACCCAGATTTCATCGCACGGAAGCCCACCATTCATCCTTCGGGGAATAGAATAAAAATAGGGTGAAAAATAAACCAAGAAATGTATTTAGATTTAACACCCCAGTTGCCCACCATTTATCCGTTCTGTTATCAGGTTTTAGCGGAGTATTAGGATTGGGGAGAGTGGTTATAAAGTCATTTTTGCGAGAATCCAACATTGATTGTCAGTATTCTGCGGCATCTCTTGAATCACTTTATTCGTTTCCTCTAACACGGTGAGTACCTTTCCACTTTCTTTGCATTGAATCACAAAACTCTCCTCTTCGCCCAGAATCAACTTCCATTTTTGATTGTCAACACCGTGGCATTGATGTTGATGAATCTCCATATTGTTTTCCTTCGTTTTTGATGAAACATCTAAACACTTTTGAGTTCTAACCGAAAAGATGTGGTAGTAGCCCTGATCGACACCGCCTAGCGGTTGAAAGTGCCATTGTTGATTCCGGCCACCACGATAAATGTCTTGACTGATCGGTGCCGTCGTATTTTTTGATGAACCTTGGAGGCATTTCCCACTGCTAACTGATTTAATGGTGTAGAGGGTTGTGGGTTGTATTTGTTCTTGATCTTCTTGAGGTTCCTGTGAACTTTCAGAGTTGGCTACTGTTAGTTCATTTAAGTTGCTCTTCGTTTCTTCAAGAGATTGTTCTAGTTTTTGACGTTGCGCCTCTTCAAGCTGTCGTTGCTCTGATATCAGCGCCAATTCACGCTGAGTGTCTTGTAAAGACTGTCGTGCCTGTTCATGTTGCGCTTGCTCTTGTCTGATTTTTTCAGACAAGCTGTCAAATTCGCGTTTGCTGTCTTGTAAAGACTGTTCGGCCAGTTGACGATGTTGTTGTTCTTGCCGATATTGTTCAGACAAGGCATCCAATTCGCGTTTGCCGTCTTGTAAAGACTGTTCGGCCATTTGATGATGTTGTTGCTCTTGCCGATACCGTTCAGACAAGGCATCCAATTCGCCTTTGCTGTCTTGTAAAGACTGTTCTGCCAGTTGACGATGTTGTTGTTCTTGCCGATATTGTTCAGACAAGGCATCCAATTCGCTTTTGCTGTCTTGTAAAGACTGCTCGATCTTAAGACGTTGCATTTGCTCTTGCTTGAGTTGTTCAGACAACCTGTCAAATTCGCTTTTGCTGTCTTGTAAAGACTGTTCTGCCAGTTGATGATGTTGTTGCTCTTGCCTATACCGTTCAGATAAGGCATCCAATTCGCCTTTGCTGTTTTGTAAAGACTGCTCAGCTTGTTGACGTTGCGCTTGCTCTTGGCTGAGTTGTTCAGACAATTTGTCCAATTCACGTTTGCCGTCTTGTAAAGACTGTTCTGCTTGTTGACGTTGCGCTTGCTCTTGGCTGAGTTGTTCAGACAATTTGTCCAATTCACGTTTGCCGTCTTGTAAAGACTGTTCAGCCATTTGATGATGTTGCAGCTCTTGCCTATACCGTTCAGATAAGGCATCCAATTCGCCTTTGCTGTCTTGTAAAGACTGCTCAGCTTGTTGACGTTGCGCTTGCTCTTGCCTGAGTTGTTCAGAAATCTCTCTCAGGGTGCTCTTGGTTTTTCCAAAAAGATATAAGCTTATTCCTATTAAAACTAATAGGCCTAACACTGATGCTATGAATCGCATTTCCATCATTTTACTCCCGGTTATTTATAATAAATTTTTAAGACATCAATTCATTATGGACAGAACCATTTTGTGGGTTTATAGTGCGCGTTCCTGAAAAAGTACAACTTAACGAAGAATAAATGAATTTTGTGCTCAATGAGAACAATTGCTTTTGATTTGAAACTTTTATGTTTTATACAAAAGACACTTGAATTTGAGTTTTTGCGCGCAAAAACTTCTTAAAGCGAAATTTGTTCATTAAATGAGCTTTTGGCCGTTACTAAAAACAGGTTTTCACTTAAGAAGTTTTGCGTGAAAAAATAAACGCGCTTTGACGCTTTCGATGCCTTAAAAATCTTTTTCACCTTCCTGCGTGAAATTGTGGACTGAAGCGAACTTTTTCTGAGCGTAGTTTAGCTTCGCGCAACGAAGCTGCGTGAAAGCGTCTTTTGCGTCTTTTGCGTTATTTCTTTCTGTGTTTTTTGAGGGCACGAGGGCAACTTGGGCAACTTAAACTGCCTTTCAGGCTTTCACGCTAATGTTTCGCTTCGCGAAACAACGCTGTGAAAAAGTTTTGCGCGCAAAACTTTTGCCTGAAAAGCATGGCACGATTTTCTTTGGCCCCCCTTCAGAAAAATAATTTCACAATAAGTGTGAACACGTAAGAGGGCGAACACGTAAGAGGGCGATAACTTTAAAAAGCCCCTACATGAAATCGTATAATATAACGTACTTGTAGGGGCAAACCGACGTGTCTGTCCTTGTGAAATTATTTATTAATAATAATACTATTGCCAAATCGCGGCCGGTTTAACCCAAATCCTTGTTTGAAACACAAATGATAATACCGTATTAAAATCAATGCTTTACGGTATGAAACCACTCTTCAGCAATAGACTATCATTTTTTTTATAAATGAATGAGCCTCTTGCAAAACTATTAAGCAGAAACGATATCAACAATAATTTATAATTATTGATACCCTTTACAAAGTAAATTCGCGGAGGCACGTCGGCGTTTTGCAAGTACCTCTTATTAAAATTTGTTTTATTCAGATTTTCAATTTTTGAAAAATATTATTAAAAATAAGGAATAAATACAATTGATATAGGAGTTCAAATAAATATTTTGGCCCAAACCTGACAGGTTTTCAAAACCTGTCAGGTTTTTATCGCTCGACATTTTTCTAAAAGTCTATAGTACTGATTAGAATAAGATCAGATTAAAACAGATGATTTTATGAACTCATGAACTCATGAACGCCTTTCGCGGCAAACCGCGAAAACGCCTTTTTCAAACTACTGTTAATATACCTATATAAAACGAAAACGCAAATATTCTAATACCAAGCTTACTCATTTCAAAGTGTGTTAAAATAAACTTCTCTATTATCATCATCTCAGTTATATAATGATGGGCTTATTTAGTGATAACTGATAGCTGATAACTGATAACTACATTACACCGTTAATTTTTATTAGTATTTTAAAATGAACGAATAGCTTGATAAATGCAATTCATTTTGTTATTAACATCCTAGCCACAGGAGTAAATAAATGCCTTCGCGTAGAGAACTCGCTAATGCCATTCGTGCTTTGAGCATGGATGCAATACAAAAAGCTAATTCAGGGCATCCCGGTGCGCCCATGGGTATGGCCGATATTGCTGAGGTGTTATGGAACGATTACATGAACCATAACCCCAATAATCCTAATTGGGCTAACCGTGATCGCTTTGTGTTATCCAATGGCCATGGTTCAATGCTGATTTATTCGTTAGCCCATCTGACGGGCTATGATTTATCAATGGATGATATCAAGAATTTCCGTCAGTTGCACGCCAAAACCGCAGGACATCCTGAATATGGTTATGCCCCCGCAGTTGAAACCACCACGGGGCCTTTAGGACAGGGCATCGCGAATGCAGTGGGTATGGCAATTGCCGAAAAAGTCTTGGCCGCTCAGTTTAATCGCCCTAATCATGATATTGTTGACCATTATACTTATGTCTTTTTAGGTGATGGTTGCATGATGGAGGGCATTTCTCACGAGGTTTGCTCATTAGCGGGCACCCTGGGTGTGGGCAAACTGATTGCCTTTTATGATGATAATGGTATCTCCATTGATGGTGAAGTAGATGGTTGGTTTACTGATAACACACCACAACGTTTTGCCGCTTATGGCTGGCATGTGATTGAAAATATAGATGGTCATGATGCCGAGGCCGTCAAACAGGCCGTTGAAGACGCACGGTCGCATAATGATAAACCGACTTTAATTTGTTGTAAAACCATCATCGGTTGGGGTTCGCCCAATAAACAAGGTAAAGAATCGTGCCACGGTGCCGCGTTAGGGAACGATGAAGTGGCCTTAGTGAGAAAAACAATCGGTTGGGACTCTCCCCCGTTTGAAATGCCAGACGACATTTATCAAGGATGGGATGCCAAAGACAAAGGCGCAAAACTTGAACAACAGTGGAATAAACAATTTGCGGCCTATGAGAAAGCGCATCCTGAGCTTGCCGCTGAATTTAAACGCCGTTTAAGCGGCTCCTTACCTGCGAATTTCTTAGAAAAGGCTGATACTTTCATTTCCAGCGTCGATGCTAAGCAAGAAAAAATTGCATCACGCAAAGCCTCACAAAATGCGCTGAATGGTTTTGGGCCCTTATTACCCGAATTTATTGGCGGCTCGGCCGACTTAGCGGGCTCTAATCTCACTCTTTGGAAAGGCAGTAAGGCTATCAAAGCGCATCCCGATGGTAATTATATTAACTATGGTGTGCGTGAATTTGGTATGTCCGCCATTATGAACGGGATTTCTTTGCACGGCGGTTTTATTCCTTATAGCGCGACATTTCTGATATTTTCTGAATATGCACGCAATGCTCTCCGCATGGCTGCATTGATGAAAACGCAATGTATTTTTGTTTATACGCACGACTCAATCGGCTTGGGCGAAGATGGGCCCACCCATCAACCCGTTGAACAAACGGCCACCTTGCGCTTGATACCGAATATGGATGTCTGGCGGCCTTGTGATGCCGTTGAATCGGCAATCGCTTGGAAAATGGCGATTACACGCAAAGAAGGCCCTAGCTGTTTGATCTTTTCACGTCAAGGCTTACCACACCAACCCCGCACCAAAGAACAATTGGAATTGATTGAACGAGGCGGTTATATTTTAACCGATTGTGACGGCACACCTGATGCCATTATTATCGCGACCGGCTCAGAAGTTGAATTAGCGGTAGGTGCGGCTAAGCAATTGAATGAGAAAGGTAAAAAAATCCGCGTGGTATCGATGCCAAGCACAGATGTTTTTGATGCCCAAAATGAAGGATACCGTGAATCGGTGTTACCCAGCAGTGTGATCAAACGGGTGGCTGTAGAAGCCGGTGTAAGCGATGGATGGATGAAATATGTTGGTTTACAAGGCAAAGTTGTCGGTATCAACCGCTTTGGTGAATCGGCACCTGCGGGTGAGCTTTTCAAAGAATATGGTTTCACAGTAGACAATGTTGTTCAAACGGTTGAGACGATTCTTTAAACAAATCCCCCCTTTTTTTCCAAACTTATTTTTTAGTTTGGGTTTACGTTCCAACTTTAGTTTTCGCGCCAAAAGTTTTATCGCGAAAAATTTTGGCGCGATTGGAGTGCAAACTTTAGTTTGCGAATTGCCCATTTTTTTAGACAACAACTCACAGGAGAAATCTTACATGGCAATTAAAGTCGCAATCAATGGCTACGGTCGTATAGGACGTAACATTTTACGTGCCCTCTATGAAGCTAACCGCACCAACGACATCCAAATTGTCGCCGTCAATGACTTAGGCGATGCCAATACCAATGTCCATTTGACCAAGTACGATACGACACATGGGCCTTTTCAAGGTGAAGTGTCAGTGGAAGGCGATAACATGATAGTCAATGGCGATAAAATTCGTGTCTTGGCTGAACGTGATCCCTCCAAACTGCCTTGGAAAGAGTTGGGTGTTGATGTGGTGCATGAGTCTACCGGTTTCTTTGCCAGTAAAGCTAAAGCCAGCGCTCATTTAACGGGCGGTGCTAAAAAAGTGGTGATTTCAGCACCAGGCGGCAAAGATGTTGATGCAACAATCGTTTATGGCGTGAATCACAACGTCCTCAAAGCCAGCGACACCGTTATTTCTAATGCGTCATGCACCACGAACTGCTTAGCGCCGATGGTTAAACCACTGCATGACAAAATCGGGCTCAAGCATGGCTTGATGACAACGATCCATTCTTACACCAACGATCAAGTACTCACCGATGTTTATCATACCGATTTACGTCGCGCCCGTTCTGCCACTCAGTCCATGATTCCCACCAATACAGGTGCAGCAGCGGCTGTTGGTTTAGTCTTGCCAGAATTGAATGGCAAATTGGACGGTTTTGCAATACGAGTTCCGACGATCAACGTGTCTGTGGTTGATTTATGCTTTGTGGCCGCTCGTGATACAAGCAAAGAAGAAATCGACAGCATTTTGAAGGCCGCCTCAGAAGGCGAATTAAAAGGCATACTGGCTTTCAATGAAGCCCCACTGGTATCCGTTGACTTTAATCACACCACCGTGTCATCTAGTTATGACTCAAGCTTAACCAAGGTGACAGGCGGTACATTGGTAAAAGTGTTGTCATGGTATGATAACGAATGGGGCTTCTCCAACAGGATGTTGGATACGACAGTCGCATTGATGAATGCCAAGTAATTTTTTGATTGTCTATTAGACATATACTGATTAAATTTCAGTTTCGAGCTTAATGTTTTTGCGAAACAAAAACGGTCACCTTGATTTCCTGACTTTTCTACAAATAGGCATTTTTCTAAAATGTTAAATCGGTATAAAGGCTATTGAAATAAGGCGGGAATTTTTCCCGCCTTTTTTTTGGGGTAAAAAAAATGAGGAGCCGTGCAAGGGCATTAAGTTTTCGAGCATCAAGTTTTTTAACAAAAACTTGAACCTCGAAAGCTTGGGCGAACACGATCGTGATTGGCCCAAACCTGACAGGTTTTCAAAACCTGTCAGGTTTTTAGCCAGAAACAGCAATTTCATCTGTTCAAAAAAAATACATTAGCCATCACCATCAAAAATTCTTTATTATTTATAAGCAATGCTTGTTGTTATTAACGATAAAATAGCCAATCCACCCGTTTTCAAAAAAACAAAAACCCTGAGCAATTGATAATTCGAAAGTGCCATGACACAATAAATGCTAACAACATGAATACCAACACATTTTATTCTACACTCTCTCGTTTGCCGCTATTACGAAAAAGCTATATTCTCAAAATCATGGCCATTGTGTGTTTTGGCCTTCTGCTGTTCCCTTGGTTCATGTTTTATGTCTATCTTTTGATTAATTCATCGTTGAATTTAAATGATAACCAAAGCCACCTCATCATCGTGATGTTACTCGCCACCTTGATTGGGATAATCATCACTTTTTCTTTATTATATTGGCTACTATATCCGATTACCGATACCTCAACAGCGTTGCACCAATATCTCAATGAAGAACAAATATCTCAACTGCCCACCCATTTTGAGGATTCTGTTGGTCAACTCATGACAAACGTTCAATATGCCATTAAAAAATTGGATTTACAAAACCATCAAATGACTCACTTTCCGAGTCATGATTCCTTAACCGGTATACTAAACCGTCGAGCCGGTGAAGAACGTCTACGGCAAGAAATAGCCCGTGCCCGACGCGAAGGCAAACAAATGCTAATCGCTTTATGTGATGTGAAGCAGCTTAAAAAGATAAACGAACAATTTGGGCATGAGATCGGTGATGCCTGCTTAACATTGATTGTCAAAGTCTTTTCCAAAAGTATCCGCGAAAGTGACTGGCTAGCACGTTGGCATGGCAATCAGTTCCTCATGGTATTATGGGATTTTAACCACATCACACCCACAACCGTTTTTATGCGTATTCAACGACAAAAGATTAAAATGCCCATAAAAGCATTAGAAAAAATGAGCTTAAGTATTGGTGCTTATGAGTATCAAGGCAATCAAGAAAATGATATCAAAACAGACTTAGAAACAGTAATGAAGCGCGTTGAAAACGCCTTGTTTCAAGTCAAACAAACAGGCCATCTTGGTATTGTACTGACGGAATCTAAACAGAATAACGTCATTCAAATGTAAAGTTTGTTTTTCGTGAGCGCGATTTATCGCCTAGATTGCGCCAAGTTTGAGTTTGTAGTAGTCGAGTTATCGCCTACTACGAGCGAAAAATAAGGCCTTTATGACAACCAATCTGCTTTGAAAAAGGGCGGTTGGGGATATTTTCGGAAAATCGAATAATGAACACCAATCAATTCAAATTTTATTTAGCACTCTCTCGTATACCACTGCTACAAAATAGCTATCCCCTTAAAATCATGGCCATTGCCTTTATTGGCCTGATCATGCCCTTGCTAACGTTAATCGTCTCTCTTTTTATCATTTCCTCGTTAAGTTTCAATGAGATGTGGCCTATATTTCTTGTCATTTTACTTGCCACCGTGGTTGGAATGATAACAACCTTTTTTTTATTGTATTGGCTACTTTATCCCATCACCTTGACAGCAAGAGCACTACACCAATATCTCCATAACGAACAAAAGCCTAAACTCCCAACCCATTTAGGTGATTGTGTCGGTCAACTCATGACAGAAGTTCAATATACCATTGATAAATTGGATTTACTCAAACAATCATTTGATTCTTCCGCCACAGTCGATCCATTGACAGGCCTACTCAACCGTCTAGCCGGCTCCGAACGTCTGCGCCAAGATATAGCGCGTGCCCGTCGTGAAGAAAAACATATGCTAGTCGCCTTAATTGACATTGATAACTTTAAAATGATCAATGAACATTTTGGACACTATCTAGGTGATCTTTGCTTAACGCAGATTGTCGAAATCCTCGCTAAAAATATTCGCGAGGGAGACTGGCTGGCCCGTTGGAATGGCGATAGATTTATGATGGTATTGTGGAACTTTAACCATAGCAATCCCATCATCGTTTTAGAACGACTTCAAAAGCAATCCGTCAAAACACCCATGGGGGAATTACTACAAATCGGTTTAAGTATTGGTGCCTGTGAATACAGAGGAAACACAGATTTAGACACCGAAACAGAATTAGAAACCTTACTCATTCACATTGACGAAGCATTGTCTGAAGTGAAACAAGCCGGTGGCGGCAGCATTCAATTGGTTGAATGAATCAAAAAGGCCTCAATCCCTTTCGTATTGAATGTGAATCGCCCTAGTGCAGGATCGCTCCAGTTTCAATACCATTGGAAAACCAGGGTTGCCCCTTTTGATGCTTGCTAAGTGGTATCAAGATTGGAGCGATCCTGCACTATGTGAAACCTCTCATCGTTATACATATACTTGGCATTGTCATAAATTGCGCTTTTTTAATGATTCATTCTAAATTGAAGCGAAGGCTGGTGGGCAGCAAAAACAAGCCCTACAGAAAATGTTAAAAGATTTATGCTGGTGGGCAGCAAAAACACGCTACCCACCATTTCACGCGCTTTGTTTCGCGGAGCGAAACAAAGCGCGTGAAATACAGAAAATGTTAAAATATTTATGCGTACCTACTTATAACTATCTTAATAACGAGGATTGAAATATGCCAGCAACCCGTCAAGCCCGCCGTAATCCCAATAGAAGAATGAGATCATCAGCTAAACAACTCCCCATAAAACATGGATTGCGCGAACTTGTTCTCATCGGTTTTTGCTTTGTCGCACTGTATTTATTTGCTTCATTAGTCACTTACTATGGAGGTGATCCAGGCTGGTTACGCAGTGGCCCAGTAGAAGAAATCAGAAACAAAGGCGGTATCGTCGGAGCCGTGTTTGCCGACCTGTTTTTTTACATGTTCGGATACTTTGCCTACTTATTTCCCATCATGGTTGGCTATATAGGTTGGCTAATTTATCGAGGCCGCCATCGTGAGATTTTAGCCGAACCTAAAAGCTTAATTGTGCCCGGAATCGGCTTTGTCTTAACATTAAGCGCCGGCTGCGGCCTCGCTATTGTACATTTTATGGCCGAAAGTGCCTTACTCCCCACCCATGCCGGCGGCATGTTAGGCATGTGGATTGGCGATGGTTTAGTCTCAATCGTCGATAGACTCGGCGCAACCTTGATCTTACTCACCATTTTTTTCACCGGCATCACTTTACTAACCGGATTATCATGGCTGAAATTAATGGACACCTTAGGCTATCACACCCTAGAAAGATGGCCTTTCGTCAAAAAATACATGAGTACGCAATTTTTGCCTTGGCTGATAGAATATCTAAAACAAGGGGTACAAATGACTAAAAGCCTTTTTAAAATTTCTGGTTCAAAAGTATTCCAATGGACAAAAACAGGCTACACACGCTGGCAAACACGTCGTGCTGAATGGCGCAAAGAGCGTGAACAGTATGATTATGACGACGATTATGATGACGAATATGATGACGAAGACGATGACGAATTTGTCAAACCCGTCTCGTCGAGCGATAAAGCCGTCTTGCCACAAGACGACCAGCAAGATGTCCGGCAAACCGTCTCGCCTGCGATTTCCAAAACACCCCAAGCCCTCATCTTGTCAGAAAACCTCGAAACACCAGAACCCATGCCACCAGAAAGCAATCCTGTTCCAGCAACGCAAGCCCTCTTACCTGCCTTAAATCTGTTAGAACCCGCTCCTCAATTCACCTCATCTTCCAATCTCAAAATGCTTTCGCAACGGATCAAAGAAGCCTTTGCAAGCTTACAAGTTGAAGTCGAAGTCAACGCAGTACACCCAGGGCCCGTATTAACCAAATATGAAATTCACCCGATTACGCCCATCAATACCAATCATCTGACCGAACTCAGCGAAGCTTTAGCAAAAGTTCTGATCGTTCAAAAAGTGCGGACTTTGGAAAACAAACCCGGTTTACTTGACATTGAAGTCCCCAATTTAAAGCGCCAAGCCATCTATTTAAGCGCATTACTCAACACACCAGAATATGAAAACCATCCCTCATCCTTACCCGTCGCCTTAGGCCAAGATATTGGAGGCCAACCCATCGTAGTCGATTTAACCCGGATTCCCCATATCTTGATTGCCGGCATTGATGAGCATGAAAAAACCACGGCCATCAACACCTTAATCTTAAGTTTGCTGTACAAAGCCACACCTGAAACCGTGCGTTTCTTACTGATAGACAGCAACGCCTTCTCAGTTTACAGCGACTTACCGCACCTACTGGTACCCATAATGACCGATATGGCACACACCACCCCTGCCCTAGAATGGTGTGTTCAAGAAATGGAACGGCGTTACCGCCTCATGGCCAGCATCAACACCCGCAACATTGAAGATTACAACCAAGCCCTGCAACTTCAAGAACAAGAGCAAGATTGGTCAGAAGAAGAAGCGCAAAACAATGCGCCTCTATACTATATCATTGTCATCATCAACGAACTGGCCGACATACTCACAAACGCCGTAGAGCAAGAAGCCGAAAAACACATCACCAAGTTAACACAAAAAGCCCGTGCCGCCGGCATCCACATTATCTTAGGTACACAACACCCCACTGTGAATGTCATTACCGGCCTCATAAAGGCCAACATTCCCACCCGCATGGCCTTTCAAGTCAACAACAAAAGCGAATCGCGCACCATACTCGGGCAAATGGGCGCGGAAATGCTACTAGGGCAAGGTGACATGTTATACATGACAGCCGGCACCGGAATGCCAGTCAGAATACACGGCAGCAGCGTCTCCGACATTGAAGTCGAAAAAGTCGTAAGCGACTTAAAAAACAGCGCCAGCCCGGATTACGTCAACATCTGAACAATTATCAATTAAGTAGGGACACATAAATCTTTTAACATTTTCTATATATAAGAATTTTGTTAAAAAACTTTTGCTGATCTACATATCTAAATTATCCTTCTTTCTTGTAGGGTGGGTAACGTGTTTTTGTTGCCCACCATTCCCCTGCAAGCAGCAAAATAAATTTGGAACGAAAGCAGCAAAATAAATTTTCTTTCTTGTAGGGTGGGTAACGTGTTTTTGCAGCCCACCATTAATTTTTTGAGCTTATAATATTGTTATACGTAGGGTGGGTAACGTGTTTTTGTTGCCCACCATTCCCCTGCAAGCAGCAAAATAAATTTGGAACGAAAGCAGCAAAATAAATTTTCTTTCTTGTAGGGTGGGTAGCGTGTTTTTGTGCATGCCCCATTAATTTTTTGAGCTTATAATATTGTTATACCGTAGCGAAGATTGAGCCTTTCATAAAGAGGGTATCCAATGCCTTCGCTGCTGAAAAACTCTTGACAGACGAGCGCCTTTAGCGTTTAGAATGATTTTAATCAAGATGAAATTGACGAGAAAAAAGCCTCTCACAAATACTCAACACGAGTCCGCACCTGCGTACCCTTACAGTCAATCATACGCCAACCCGGTTTAGTATGTTCAATAGCAAACTCAGGATTATCCGCCTCAATTTGAAAAACCGTCGAAGGCGTCAAATGAATCAACTTATCATTGATAACCACCGTTTTATCAACATGATAATGTCCACAAAAAATATGCTGAACAGCAGAAGACTGCTCTAAAATCTGCCACACTTCATCAGGAGTTTGCAAAGCATGATGATCATCCATAAACTGACAGCCACACAAATGCGGTGGATGATGTATAAACAACAACACCGGTTTATTATCATTTTTAGCCAATTCAGCCGTCAACCACTCAATCTGCGGTTTCGTCACGCGATAACGAGAACTATCCAAAAACAACAACCGTTTACCTTTTATCGTCTTAGCAAAAAACAACATACTCGGCGAATGCTCATTATCAGGTAAATCAAACACCCTTCTCATGCGAATCACATGATCATGATTCCCCGCCATCAGCATGTACGGATGAGGAAAATTTTCCAAAGCAGCCTTTATCCAAGTATACGCTTCAGGCTCCCCCTCCGCCGCCGCCAAATCACCCGATAACACCAATAAATCTAAACGTTTTTTAGCCAAAACCTCTAACACTTTGAGAAATTGTTCACGCACATTAATGCCCCTAAACGAAACATTAGACGGCCCAATGTGCATATCAGTCACTTGTGCAATCAATAAATTAGTTGCCATAATTTTTTTTCTCTTTAACTTTAAAATTCAATAATATATTATCAAAACAAAAGCGTTCGTTCATAACCCCTGATGGACAAACGTTGACAGACGAAAGCATCGAAAGCGCCTTTAGCGCCTTAAGCAAAAAAGCGCGTTTATTTCTTTAACGCAAGAGACGCAAGAGACGCAAGAGACGCTTGGATTTATTCTATGACAGCATTGCGCCTTTAGCGTCTGTTGCAAAAAAGCGCGTTTATTTCTTTTTCAAGAAAATGATAACTGCTCTTTCTCATAACCCCTCATGGGGATGCGTAACCATATAATATTACTGCCCTCATAACCCCTCTCTCATAACCCCTCATTTCATAAGTTATCATGGGGATGCGTAACCCCTTTACTCATGCGCGATCTGGCCAACCCATGGCTAATTGAAATGGCCAAAATCGGCATGAATCAAAATTTGATGTAGGGTGGGTAAAGATTGTTGCCCCCCATCTTCATTAAAAAGTTTTCGCTTTAAGAAGTTTTGCGCGCAAAATTTCTTAAAGCGAAGTTTGTTACCGCGCTAAGTATAACAGTTATTAAGATTCTGCTTTAAGTTCAAATATAAGTCAATTAACAAAATTAACATTATGCCAGTTTTCGCTACTCATTTATTTCTATGATGATATCACAAGATATCATTAATAGGCTCAATTTATAATTTAATCGCTTGCGCTTGTGTCAGATCATGATCACAGATATAAATGGTGGGCAACAAAAACACGTTTCGCGCCAAAAATTTTGCGCGCAAAACTTTTGGCGCGAACCCACCCTACATTTAAGATCACTGATAACTTAAAACGCAATGGAAACGACATTTGATGAATTGAAGCGCCAAGCTTTGGCGGGTGATTTAAAAGCTTTACAAGCTTTGCGAGATCGCGGTTTTTTTCAAAAAAAGCCGCCCAATAAAAACGGTTATGCATATCAGGGCTGAAAAAGAACCCTATCACATGGCGCGGGAGTATGCTTTACAAGAGGCGACGGCACCTTTTGATTTAACTCAAGGGCCGTTGTTGCGGGCGAAATTGTTGCACGTCGCTGAGCAGCAATTTGTTTTTCTCTTTAATATTCATCATATTGTCTGTGATGAATGAATGGTCTATAGAAGTCGCGAGCCGATTAATGCGCCAAGGTTGGCAGATGGCCGTTAAAGACTTGTTTTATCATCCAACTATCGCCGAACTCGCTCCCCCGCTTAACGCAAAAAGCCACGCTTGAAAAACAAGATATCGTCACGGGCAAAGTGCCCTTAACGCCCATTCAACGCTGGTTTTTTCAAAACCACAGTGGCGAGTTACACCATTTCAATCAAGCTGTCTTGCTACGCAGCAAAAAGCGGCTTGATCACAATCGACTGCGAACCGTTTTGCAAAAGCTGCAAGCTCACCATGATGCCCTGCGAATGACTTTTCAATATAAGATGGATCACACCTCGGCCCTTTTGGAAACCGATATCGTGCAACAGAATGCCGGACTGGAACACCCCTTTTATTTTCAAGTCGTTGATTTTAAAGGCAATCCAGATGAAATCGCCTTATTGACATCGCACGCCCAGAGCAGACAAAAGGCTTTTGATCTCCAAACAGGGCCCCTGATGCAAGCAGTGTTATATCGCCTAACAGACAGTGATCGCCTATTAATCATTATTCATCATTTGGTTGTTGATGGTGTCTCATGGCGCATTTTGCTGGAAGATATTGAACAAGGTTATCGACAAGCTGAGGTAGGGAGTCAAATTGATTTTGGGCCAAAAACCGCTTCTTTTAAACAGTGGGCTGAAATCTTAGTTTGCTAATTTGGGTTACGCAAACTTAGCGTCTTTAGCGTCAAAGCGCGTTTATTTTTTAACGCAAAAGGCGCAAAGGGCGCAAAAGGCGCAAAAGGTATTAAACCTAAAAATGGCAATCACTTTCATTTTTATTTGATTAATCAATTACTTAATGCTGTTTTCAGATCACCATTTGATGAATAAAAATAAAACCAAATCATTAAAAATGATGTCATAAATTCAATATGTTAAGTGAAATAGTCAACTTTTGTGTGCCATTTTTAGGTTAAATAATTTATTTTAATCAGTGTTAATCATGACAATCATGATAATCTGCGTTCTATCTTATCTTCAAGCACACTGATTTGATAGAACGCTGATTCGGCTTATCATCATGATTTGCGCTGATTTTTTTTATCATTTATTTTAATCAGTGTTAATCATGACAATCATGATAATCTGTGTTCTATCTCATCTTCAAACTAACCCATAAATTGATCTTATGCCATTAACAACTCATTCGCCGTTAGAATATGACACAGGCCTTTTTTTACCCACAACCATTCAACGGTTTTTAAGCACAATGCAAAGATTTGCAGGTATGGTGAGTTTATAGGATAGAACGCTGATTATCATGATGAAACTGATTTCCACTTAAGAAGTTTTTGCGCACAAAAAGTGGAACACTGATTTAAAAAAAAATCAGCGTCAATCAGGCCATCATCAGCGTTCTATTCTTAATGATATAATATTATAATTTGTAGGATAAATGACTAGTGCAGTAAAGCGGAAATCAAAAGACCACCTAGCAACTTTGAAAAGGGGCAACCTGGTTTTTCAATGGTATGGAAACTTCCGCTTTACTGCACTAGGCCTTAAGACCATCACGCAAGTGAAAGGCCCTTTACAAACAAAAAGAGGTTCAAAAAATGCTCGCAACGAAAACGGTATCCTTGGGAATGGCGCAATGGGCTCAGCTTTGGCACGCGCGTTTTTAGCGAATAAGCACACCGTCACGGTTTGGAATCGCACAGCCAGTAAGTGTGTACCGCTTGAACAAGCTGGCGCAAAAGTCGCCCATTCTGTGGCCGAAGCCGCTCAGGCAAGTGATGTCATTGTCGCTAATGTTTTAAACTACACCGTAAGCCATGCCTTACTTCAAACGCCAGAAGTGGTGAATCAACTCAAAGGCAAAGTGCTTGTTCAACTCGCCACTGGCATTCCGAGTGAAGCGCGTGAAATGGAAACTTGGGCCAAGCAAAACGGGATATCTTATTTAGACGGTGCCATTTTGGATTACCCTAAAGGTATCGGCACGAAGGAATGCCTGATTATCTACGCGGGGCCAGAAGCGGTTTTTGAGGCCAATCAATCCTTACTCTTACTTTAAAACGCCAAAACCACCAAATAACGAGTAGAATTAGTTATGTTTAAGGAGTAAGCTCCCTAGGTCACAAAAACGACTTGTGACTTTTAGTATAATACACTATAGATTTTGAAG
>Ga0164315_10001142_pt1 | contig 19787 bp, 16 predicted proteins | sample GuaBasSedimGuay6_FD_113737 | JGI IMG/M metagenome (GOLD analysis project Ga0164315, IMG submission 113737) | Subseafloor sediment microbial communities from Guaymas Basin, Gulf of California, Mexico - Guay6, Core 4569-2, 0-3 cm | ecosystem: Environmental > Aquatic > Marine > Hydrothermal vents... | reverse complement strand
GGCGGCTGTACGCCTGGTGCTTACTTTCAAGCACACATCATTTAAGTTATCCTTAAGATTTCTCTTAAGTCCCCTGTTTATATAGCCTTATTAGGCTACTTTCGCAGTGAACGGGTCGCACGATCTAGAAAGATTAGCCGTTAGGCGTAATCCACCATCTTAAATTCATAACTCCTTAATTCCCAATCTACGCAAAAGTTGACAGTGTAGCAAAAACTTTTGCGTAGTTCCCAATTCGCGGCCAAAGTTTTGGCGCGCAATCTTCTTAAAACCAATCTTTTGCTCCGGCGCAAAGACGCAAAGGTGCTAAGTATTATTCGTCTTAGCGTCTTAGCGACTTAGCGACTTTGCGTGAAATTAAAATATGCCTCACAGATTGAAATTATTTTTCTGAAAATCTATAGTACTCAGGAGTCCAAGATTTATCGATGAACCGGCCAAACTAAAGTTTGGACTCCATAACTCCTTAATTCCCAATCTACGCAAGTGTTTTTGCTCAGCAAAAACTTTTGCGTAGCTCCCAATTCGCGGCCAAAGTTTTTGCGCGCAAAAATTATTGCTTCAAACCCAATTTCCAATTTCCAATTTGGCACCCTTCAATAAAGGATGCGGTGAGAAATTAGATTTTTCCCAAACTTTAGGTGCTAAAGTTAACGGATACTATCCCATCGAGGTATAGCATCCGTGAAGCTTAAAGTTGACGGATACTATCCCATCGAGGTATAGCATCCGTGAAGTTTTATCCATCAAATCCTTCAATGCGTTGTACTCAGGGTTAACCTACCATTCAAAAATCTGGCTTAGGGGTAAACGAATATCCATTAACTCATTGATGACTTCATTATCACCCATATCAAAAGTTTTATGTTGATCAGGTTGTGAGTAAACATGTAACACATCCACCGAAGGTTCAACCAACCAACACGATTTAACCCCAAGTGCAAAATAGGCATCAAACTTGGCTAAAATTTCCTCAATGCCTTGGTGGGGTGAAATAACTTCAATTGCCAATAAAGGCATCTCAACCATTTTTATAATATCACGCCGCTTGCGCTTAACGGTGTTAGGATACACGCACAGATCCGGGATAAGTTCCTTTTTCGCTTTAAGACCAAATTGAGTTAATTGGCCGGCATCCAAAATTCTGTGACGACTCTGAACCGTTTCTCGGCCAATAACAATCCCGTTATTTCGCTTTGCACAATACCATGATTTAACGAGCCCACTTTCTTTTCCCTATTTTCAAAAACCTCATCTTCAAAAACTTCATCTTCAAGTTCTATGAGTGTACTCATAACTCGCTCCAAAATGTGCAAGTATTTTGTGATGCTATCGCTTGTTTTTGCGATAGTATCACTTTTGCGGTAATTTTGTGATGCTATCGCTTGTTTTTGCGATAGTATCACTTTGATAGTATCACTTTTGCGGTTCACAAATTGTCAAAGTTAACGGATACTATCCCATCGAGGTATAGCATCCGTGATGTGAAGTCGCTAATCACGTTGTACTCAGGTTTTTTTTTTATAAAAGCAGGCAAACAAGAGCCATCGGCTAAGGTGGCACAGTCTAAAACATGCATGTTGGGCAGTTTCATTCCCAAAGATGGTTTGTTGGCGGTTTTATTGAGCACCGCAATGGTTTTTAACGGGTGTTCACGTTGCCCTTGCAAACGCCGGCAATAGCGCAATTGTTCCCGCACCCATTTCACGGACTTTGGATCATAAGGCACAATCATCCCATCACACTCCAGCAAGTTGTCTTCTAAATCTTGACGCTTGTCGGCCGGAGAAATATCTTCTTCTAATAGAGGCAGACTAAAACTCACCCCCTGTTCATCCAACAATTCGCCAATTTCTTCAGCCAAGTCCTGATCTTCCAGCGTGGTATTGATAAAAATCAAATTATCATTGATTTCCATTGGCGCAGAAGATTGCGACGGGTTAGCGGCTTGACGTTTTTCGGCCGCCAGACGTTTTTCGGCTTCGCGCCGTTTTTTGGCCTCAAATTCTTCCAACTTAAGGCGGATATGATACTTAAATTCCTCCAAACTGGAAGCGCTCACCGTTACGGCCCCAAAAAAATCTTTGATCACCAGGTTGAGTACCGTCGTTAAATCTAATTTGGGATCGCGCCATTGTAATATCGGTAAATCTTTAACCATTTGGGCGCAGCCATGTTGCAATTGCGGGGTACTCATGCCGGGGGGACGTTGCGGTACACAGGCACTTAATACTTGCAAAAATAATGTTGACTTATGCAAATCCACATCAATGGCCTGTTGCAACTGTTCGGCCGCATTGGCCCTGGCAAAAAAATACCGGCTATCCGGTAAAACTTGGAACTGCCGTTGTTCAAGATAACGCTTGACATCGTTACGCTGTTCTTGTAAATCATCTGTCACTTCAGCCAAGAAAACCGTCGCCCGTGGGCCCTCTTGCTGAATAATATACCGATTCTCAATGGTTTGCTGCACGGTTTTATTGCCGGCCACAATATCGCCCCCGGCTTGTAAATTAACATCACCGCCCACATCGCCGATATGGACACCACCTTCACTAGGCTGTGTCTGCTGGGCCGAGGCCTGGAGAGATTTCAGTTTACCAGCGAGTTGCACAACCAGATCATCAATTTTTTGATGATACACTTGTTCTTCGGGATCTGGCATCAATGTGCATAATTGACCATCTGCATTCATTTTCCAAAATTGGTAAATGGCCAACCCTTGGATTTCTGGAGGCCGATCAATAATCGTCTCCAGTTCTACCACAAACACGCGCCCGGCACTTTTACCCACCTGCCGCAGCGTGGTGAGGCCAGATAGGCTTTGGACAAAATCACTAGCAAAGTCGCCGAATTTGTCAAGTGTTCGGCCGTTTCTGGGGTTTCATTCATGCACAGCGAATAAGCCGAGAGTTTTAACCCGTGCTATTAGTGCCGTCACCCAACCGGTATCGGCATACGGTGCATTATCGTCGTGAACATAGATCACGAAAATATCATGTTTAAAATCAGGAACATAAGCTGACATAGTCGTCAGAGCCTCTCGCCAAAAATGGGTAATTGGTAATTGTGCAATTTTACGGATGCTATACCTCGATGGGATAGTATCCGTTTTAAAAGAAAATCACGGCCGGTTTCGTACAAAGTTCGCCTGAAACGAATGATAAACTACGCTGTTTTTTCCTACAAGGTTCGCCTTGTACTCCTTTAAAATAACGCCTGGTTTCGTACAAGGTTCGCCTGAAACGAATGATAAACCACGCTGTTTTTTCGTACAAAGTTCGCCTGAAACGAATGATAATATGATCGAGGCAAAAGTTTGCTCCGCAAACTTTTGCCTCGATCATTGTCAAGCAAAATGTCTTATAAAAGGAAATTATTCTCTTATCAATCCGAGAATGAAGGAAAGAAGTTGTACTCTCCATATAACAGTTTAGGGCAAACCAAACAAGTGCTGTGCGCTCAATAAGAGTGGGGCGCGGCCAAACTTTGTCAGCTAAATCGGATGCTTTCTCAACCAATTTTGTCGCATTGTCAAGCAAATCGCCGGCCGCATTCAAAGGGCCTTCTATCGCATCACGTTTTTCTGACGAGGGCTCTTGTTCCGCTGGAATTTGCGCAGCTTCATCTTTGGCAACCTTTAGGGCCTTAACTTGCTGCATGACTGCCATGACAATGGCATCTTTTTCAGCAATTGCGTGCGTAACTCATCAACCTGTTGGACAAATGCTTGTTTATCCTGTTCTTGTTTAAAACCGGTTGTGATGGTTGTTGTTGTCGTCGTCGTCGTGGTTGTAGTTTTATCGCCAGCCACCACATCTCCGCCCGCTTCAACTGAGACATTACCACTAACACCGCTGATATTAATTAAAACCGCCTTTGCTAGGTTTGTCGCTCATTGATATTTTCCTTTGAGTTTGGGGATTGGGAATTGGGAGCGCGCCTAAAGTTTTTGGGATCAAAAACTTTAGGCGCTATTGGGAATTGGGAATTTTGGATTTATAAATTATGAATAAAAAGCAATAAATAAATTATGAATAAAAAACAATAAGTTAATAAATAATTCTCCGTTCCTTAATAAATAATAAACCATTCCCCATTCTTAATGAACGATTCCTCTTTTAACATTATCTACAGCAAAAAGTGTTTCAATCATTGCGAATATTTTGGGGATTCATCCATAATGAACGAAACACCCTGCAAGCCAGTTTTCGTTCAGACGTTATATAAAAAAAAAGCAGAATACTCAGAACTCGGTAGTCCTACAAATCAATAGAGGTGTTTAAACCATGGGAATTGGGTTCTACGCAAACGTTTTTCTATAAAAACTTTTACATGAAAGCCTATTCACATTCAACCCTTTCAACTTTTTCCACAGGTTCCACCTGTGGCTATTCACATTCAACCCTTTCAACTTTTTCCACAGGTGGAACCTGTGGCTATTCACATTCAAATACTTACGGGTAAGGAGCTTTGGCAAATTGATATAATAAGAAAAAATCAACGCCTCCAACCTTTCTGGGTTGAATGTGAATAGCCCTAGTACCCTGTCAACTTTGTTTTGACGGGTAACAATAACTTGGCTCAGGAGTCCAATCGACTTTTGCGTAGATTTTAGTTTGGACTGTCCAAGATAAATCTTGGACTCCTGCTACCCGTCAATAGAACATTGACAGAGCACTAGGTGAAACCTAGGGAAAAAATCAACGCCCCAACCCTGAAAGGGTTTTTCAGGCTAAAGTTTCGCTCCGCGAAACTTTAGCCTGAATAGCCCTAGGTGAAACCTATGGAAAATTTTACCCCTTTAGGGTAAGTACAGTAAGCGGAAAAATAGAAATGCGCCCTCTATAGGTATAGTTTTCAGGTAGTTTTTTTCAGGCGTGGTTAACTTGCACGAGTCGTGCAAGTTAACCTAGAACGAAGGGTTACAAATCATTTAGAATTTACATTGATTTGATATTGTGGGGTTTGCGTGGGCTGTTCTGGATCGCGTGTATAAATGGGCAGCCCGGTTTGTTTCATCAGCGTTTGCCAACTCGGTTCATCCGAGGCCAGATTTTTATTTAAGCTATTTAGAAAAGCTTGAGTAAAGTATCCCCCATTTCGGCTATCACCCCAAGAGAGTTGCCCCGGCGTAGAACTAGACGCGACGATGTAACCTCGGTAATTAAAAAAAAGTTGCTGATAGTTCTCCGGTTTCGGTGTCACTGTTGGTTCGCTGCCCTTACTGATAGGAACGGTATCAATAAAATTGTTACACGCATCAACCATAGCAAGAAAAAAGCGCGGTTTTTTCTCCTTTAACTTAGTCACAACCAAATCTAAATCCAAAAAACCGCCCCCGATGACCATAGAAGGCCATCTTGAACCGTTATCGAAATTGACACCGTGACCTGAATAATAAAAAATCACGATATCATTGGTTTCTACTGGAAGCCTATTCAAGACATCATTCACGTTGTCATGCCTGAACTGTTCGCCAGAAATAGATTGAACGTTGATTTTGAGCCCGGTGTTTTCCTTAATGGCTTGTAATAATGTGTCCATGTTTCCTATATCTATTTCAACACTGCTGCCGATATTGACATCATAGGTGTCAGCCACGATAACCGCGTGAAGAACAGTTGCGACAAAAGGCGGTGTGGTTGACTCATCAGCTTCCTCAACCCCAGCCAGCTTATTCGACTCACTGACATCCTCATCTGGGTTGTTACCAATAATAGGGGGAGGAATCGACTCATTAGAGTCCTCTGCTGGGTTATAAATGCTACAAGCAGAGAATAGTAACAACAAAGTCAAAGTTAAAAACAAGAAGTATTTTTTTTGCATTATTTTGTGAACCATCAAAATATCAAAAGTTAGCATTATACATTCTGTAAAATTTTCTGCAATCACTGCACAGAAAAAAGACTTTAAACTATCGGTTCTACATTTTGGAATTTTTTATGGCACCCTTCAAAAGTATAGTATTTCAGATAAATAATTTTGGCAGGAGTCGGCCAACTTTAGTTTGGAAGGTCCAAGATAAATCTGGCCGACTCCTGTTACTCGTCAATAGAAAATTGACAAAGTACTAGTGCAGGATCGCTTTAGTCCCCGTACAACTTCCAAACTGGGGCAACCATAAAGGATTTTCCCTATAATAATAATTGATATTATAGAAACAATCCCTTGCGGTTGCCCTCTCTCTAAGGTGGTCTGGGGATTGGAGCGATCGTGCACTAGATAGTTCACTATTCAACATCACAATTTAACAACAAATCCTCTTTTCTCCCTCTACGTCTGGCTACAAAATGTTTGCCATTTTGAACAATCACTTCGGCGGGCATCGGCGCGCTGAGGAAATATAATAAACTGGCCGAAAAGCCATAAGCCCCAGAATTAAAAATACTGATAATATCGTTGATTTCTACATGAGGCAACTCAACCTCATTGGTAAACACATCCATGCTGGTGCATAAAGGGCCGCCAATAACCACACTGCCTTCATTAGGCTGATTCATCTTATTGGCAATAGCGGTGGGATATTTCTTATTCATTCTAATCGGTAAAAAGGCATGATTTATCCCACCATCAACGATAGCGTACTTTTTTCCTCTGGATTCCTTCACGCTAATGACTTTCGTCAAAAAAATGCCAGCGTCTGACACGATGAATCTACCCGGTTCTAACACAAAGCGGGTTTCAGATAAACCATATTCTTGAGACATTTTGTTGATTAACGCCGTTAATCCGTTGCCAAAATGTTCCACATTAAGCTCTGGCTCGGTTTCATTGTAAGGTACGCCTAACCCACCGCCAAAATTGAGACATCTGATGGGAAGTCCAAATTGTTTAGCAGCACGAACGGCAATTTTTAACGTATTTTCTATATTTTCCAGTAATACGCCATGATCAAGTATTTGTGAACCCACATAAACATGTATGCCCAATAGTTCAATCCAGTCAAGGCTTAATGCGGTTTTTATGATTGTTTCAATCTTTTCTTCATCTATACCAAATTTTTGTGAACCCCCGCCGGTTTGCATTTTCACCTTCGTGACAGTGTGTATTGGGTTAACTCTGATACACACCCTGACTGGGCGATGTTCATTTTTGGCAATCGCATCAAGACGATAGAGTTCATCCATTGATTCAACATTGATGGTGTGAATGCTACTTTGGATGGCATATTGTATGTCTTCATCCGTTTTGCCCGGCCCATTATAGACAATATCTTTACCCTTAAATCCGGCCTTTAAAGCAATGTAGAGTTCTCCTGCGGACGCAACTTCCGCCTTCGCGCCTAGCGAACAAAGAAATGAGCAAACGCTTAGGTTCGGATTAGCCTTAATGGCGTAGAATATTTTTACATTGGAAGGTATTGAGCGTTTCAATGTTTCATATTGTTGTCTGATAATTTCAAGATCATAAACATACAGTGGCGTGCCGTATTCTTTGACAAGTGTTAAGACGTTGACATTTCCTGCCAGTAGAATGCCATTTTTCTGTTTAAAATATTTATTAGCCATAAGTTTTTATTTGTTTTTAGTTGTGTTTTCGCGTTCCTATGTGCCCGCTTCACGATCATGAATTTTGGACGCTGGTGCGGACTTTAATGGGCTCCCACAAAGGCGCGCTCATTGTTATACCTAAATAATCAAGTAATTGATTTTACTATATTTCCTAGTTCCCACGCGCTGGTGTGGGAATGCCGGTGGCGACGCTATAGCGTCGCCACCGGCCCACAAACATTGGACGCTGGCGCGGACTTCAATCGGTTCTAACAAAGGCGCGTGGGAACCAGAAAAATTCCATTTGGTAATGACTGAAGCAACGCTCCGCGTTGCAGGACGCAGAGCGTTCTTGAATGAATTCCCAAACAGAGTTTGGGAACTAGAAAAGGGCAAATAAGTACTGAAGCATGACATCTGGTATCTTCTAGTCAAGGGCAAATACATGGAACAGCCCTACCGGCATCGTCTTTTGGGGGCGAATCGGTGTATTCGCCCATATGTCATGATTAGGTACTTAAGAATCCTTTGTAGTCCTCTACATTGCCATTGTTGAGACAACATTCTATCATTTGCCGTCCCAGAGGAGACAAACCGGGCTGGAGAAATTGCTTAAGATGTTCATGAAAATAGGCAAGCAATATCTTTGCGCCTTGATCATAACCCTCGTTACCAACTTCTAGTTGCGTATTCACTTCTAAGAACCAGTGTGACACCCTGGTTCCTTCAATACGCATAGTTCTGAGTGCATAACCGAGCAAAGCACATCGTGCCGCAACGATTTGCTGTTCCTTAAATCGAGCATTTCCTCTTCGTGCCAGATAATCACGCACTAGCCACTGTGACATAAAACCGGTTTGCCATGCCCCTATGTGTTGGTTAGGAATCAGTATGTACTGTGTGCGCTCCGTTTGTTCAATTTGGCGTAGAAGCAGATTCGCTTGCTCGACTTTTTTACCCGTTGAAAACGGCCAATAACTTCCTACCCCTTCACTACTCATACTCTCAGTGTCAACAATACTAGGATTGCTAAAGCCACGCGGGGCGACCAAACGCCACAGCCAAGCCAATGCCGGTGGTAGAATATGAACCATTCCTATAATACCGTAAGTCGGTTTTTCTCGTGTACAGGGTGGAGTCCGAATACCCATACTCCGAATATCTATACTAACGGGTTCCCGCGCCACAATGTCTGGAATGATTGAACGTGGTATGATAACTCGTGGATTTGGGCAGGTGATACCGGGGCTGTCTTCAATATGTTCCCAAATTAATGCCCGACTGCCCGGAACGGCATCAATATTAAAGAATAACAAAGGCTTTGATGGGGCTGCGGTTAGCTTTTCCAGTTCCGGATCAACGCCATACTCGTTGATATGATCAACACGGACGAACCAACCATCCTCAGCATCCATGAGCCAAAGTTTGCCGTTATCCTGTTGGATATCTGGATGGCACAGTGCCATATCGTCACAAATTGGATGCAAATCGCAAGTGCGTTGAATCTCCACATAACGTTTTTCACCGGTAACGAGATTATGCCCTTTTAACATCCTGCCATCGGGCAAACGATGGGGTTGTTCGAGCATTTCACTTTTACCACTACCACTGGCACCCTCATGCATAAAAGTCACAACATTATCATACGGTGTAATCACTTGAACCGCTGAACAATGAGCCGTCACCCACCCTTCCGCTTCGCCTTGGCGTATCAACGCACCATAAACACCTTTTTTGGCACTGGGACCCGGATAGAGATTGTATGAAAAGATTTCGTGAATATCATCCAATCGATTATGGACCACAATCTGTTTGCCATCAAAATGTGTCTGTCGAAAAGGCGGAGCCACATAAATAATCATTTTGGGAGAAAAGGACTCGCCTATCTCTTCAGAAGAGACAATTCCTTGTAGAAGAGCAAGTCCCAACGCAAAAAATGCCGCATTGACCGGAACGATTGCAAGGGCATCTTCGCCCATATCATAAGCACCCGTTTTAAAAGCAAATACGGCCAAGTTTTGGCTAGCTAGCCAAGCAAAAGTTTCTTGTCTCAGTTGAGTAAAGTCTTCATTGAAGCGGTCATGAAATCTTGGTTTATCTGATGGTTTGTTATCCCCAATCAGCATACAATCCGGATCGCGTCGTCGCATGTTAGGATCAAGATAGTTGACGGCAATGCCATTGCGTACTCGTGCTACAGTGGCTTCAGTAACACAACGACCGTCAGGCAGTTCGTACTCGACTTTGAAGAAATCTTGTTTGGCATCGCCACAAGCTAAGTCTAGCAGTTGTTCGGTGTTATCTGCGATTACTAAGTTGGGGCAACTATCAATAACTGTGACAACTTCTGGGCATTTGGTTAGGTTTTTTAATAAGTTATTTTTCATTTCAACAAATTATAGTTTTTCATCTGAACATCTCATTCATAGGTGTTCGAGATTTGGTTAGTAACTTGATTATAATTGTGTTCTCAAAATCCGTTTTTCTATAGTATTCCAGCTAAATGTTTTGGCAGGAGTCCAATCGACTTGCGTCGATTTTAGTTTGGGAGAATAAAGATAAATATTGGACTCCAAACCAACAGATTTATCTGAAAAGCTATAGAAAAACTTTTGCGTCGATTTGTGATTTTTTACAAAAACAATGGTTTAACGATTAATGATGCCTTCGTTCACAATTCGCCTAAAGAGCGCGCCAAAACTTCTATAGCGAACACAATTCATAAGTCATAATTTTCAATGACTTATTTACTTATGGGTAAAGATAAGTTTGCTAAAGGCGGTTTATTTATGCTTCAGTACTTACGCTATCGCTTTATCCACCCTACAAATCCTATCATTTTTTCGACTTATGTATAACGACGAACGCCAAGGATCAACGGAACCCGAACAAATACGACGCGTGGGTACCTTATGAAAATCAGAAAATTTATTTATAACAAATGATACAATCTATTGGCTTCTTGTTGCGTATCTGCTATGACAATAGCACTGAATTTTCCCCACTGAAGAAAACCCGTATTGTATGGTAAGATGCCTTGCCCGGTTTGCCTATTAAAAAGATTCTCCCTGCCAAGAATCTCGGTTAATTCGGTAAACGTGACTTTTTTCCCGACATTAAGGTGGGTTAAAATTTTAACGTGTGGGGAAAAGTCTGGAAACAATTTGCGTATGACATTGAGTCCAAAAGTTGAAGCGTTGGCACGTCCATTAATATCTACCACAAATACTTCCCCCCCAGTGGTTTCTATCAGATCAATACCCAACAATCCTCTATAGCCTTGAGATTGTAGGTTTTCACCGATACGGTATGAATCAAGCCTTATTTTATCAAGCTGAGTGGTTGATAATGGATAGGTGTTGCCATGATATTTTAGTTTATCATCCAAGATTTGATCAGCGACACCTAATTCTTGTATAGAGTCTAGGTCAATCTGATATTGGATGTTCGGACTACATAAAACATCATACTTTTTTTCCACTAAAAATTGTTCGTTTTGGTTACATTTGCTGACTTCCAGCTCAAAGGCGTTTAGTTCCTCCTCCTGGGTTATTGGCCAAACCGCCAAACCGCCATAAGTCTGATTGCCAAGGATGACAATCTTTTCGTATTTGTCTATTAATTGTCTAGCCGTTTCGACAACAGTTACTGAAGTTGCGATTTCGTATGCTGGCATCGGCAATGCTAACTCATGTAAAAGAGAGGGCAAATAGCACTTGCTATTGACTTTGGTTGTCAAATCAGGGGGCGAACCGTTGACAGAGGCATTGATTGTTGAAGCGATTTCGGCCTCAGCTTGTGTACTTATATAAGGATGAAGCACGAGTTTGTTTGTTGCTTCTATTAACTTCTTCAGAAACGTTATGTCCTTGAGAATACTATCTGAGAGTGATTCTCCCTGAGTTGTTGGTATCAATATGTTTCCTGTGCCGATACCTATATCCATTAAGTAATCAAGATACTGTTTATCTGGGTAATGATTGAGAATAATGTAATCATCGCTATCAGCAAGGAGCAAAGCCCGTTCTGGGTATTCGTTCAATTGTGACTGGAACAGTTCTATATCGCTAATCGGGTTGCCGGCACTTAATTTTAAGGTACTCAGATGAACCGTGTGGACAAATATGTTAAGGTTTTTTATAGGTTGAACTGTCATTTTTTAATAAATAGTTATTGGTTATTTTTCGTTTCAGGTTGATTTGTACCAGTTAAGTGCTCAAAGAAATCCGATTTTTCCAAAAAATCGGATTTCTAGGAATGCTTGACAGTGTCCCCGCTTATTAACGAACAATGCCATTAACTTAAAGTGATGTGACGTTGTGATAAGGAATGCTTCAAGCATTAATATAAACGTTCGAGCCATCTGGTTTCCTGCTTTCGCATTCATTACGAATAAGTTAATGGGATTGGCTTATTAACGAAGGGGACAAGTTTTAGCTTGGATTGGTTTCTCTATCGGGTAGTCCTAAACATGTAGTTGACGGATGCTATCCCTTGCCGGGATAGTATCCGTTTGAACACCATCACGACTGGAACAGGACTACCCTCTATCGAACAAAATACCATAAAATAGGAACGATGGCACTTATTGCACGCTTTTTATCAATTCTATATTTCTTTTTAGCCACGCATTGACTATCTCATCCCAGCTAGTATTTTTTTTGAGCGCACATATTAATAAATTCATCCACTCGGGGTTCAAGATAAATAGGTCAATTAAATTCAGCATCGGGATGATAAAACTTACCCCGTTCCCCTTTAGAAAAATCATACTCTTTTTTCATCACGTTATACCCTATATTGCGCGGCTTCCTTTTTATTTGCTTTCCGTGTTGAGATAATTATAATATGGCACTGTGATTCCTTTGTCTCACGGAACATATAAAAAACAACCAGTAAAATACCACCGCTATCTTGTCCAATCGTTATCCACCGCTCTTCATCTTCGCTGTGTTCATCATCAAACCTAGAAATGGCATAAGAATCACGAAAGACAGTTGTCGCACGCTTAAAACTCACTTTATGTGAAGATTTTGTTGAGCTTTTTTAGAATCCCATTCAAAATTATAACGCACTTGCTATCTCGCTTAATAGTGGAAAGTCACAATAAATTCGCTGCGAGCCAAGGAAGGCGAGTAGTCTCTGTTTGGGGTGTTAAATTTGAGGTGATACGGCGAAGAAATTTTCACCCTTTTTTTGTCTTTTCGAGGTTCAAGTTTTTCTAGAAAAACTTTTGCCTATCAGACAGAAAAATAGGGTGAAAAATAAACCAAGAAATTGGCTTCTATTTAACACCCCAGTCTCTGTCCGCTTTAGCATTTTTTCAAAAATGCAAGCCGTAGTAAAGTCATGGGGGGAACGATTCCTGAGCTTGCATCGGTACGTGGGAACGTACAGCCAGAGCCTTACATCCGGTTTTACCCTGGGCTTCGAGCCAATGTTTATTACCGTCCATTTTGTAACTATTTGCCCCGTGACACTATTTTTTTGTAACGGATAGCATCCCTTGAAGGGATGCTATCCGTTGTGACGAGGAGTACCAGGTTCGCCTTGTACTCCTAGCAATCACGCCATTTTTTCGTACCAGGTTCGCCTTGTACTCCTGAGCAAGAACAAAGTTTTTTCGTACCAGGTTCGCCTGAAAAAAATGATAATATGATATTGTCAAGTTAGAATCCCATTCAAAATTATAACGCACTTGCTATCTCGCTTAATAGTGGAAAGTCACAATAAATAACCTACGCCTGTTAAACACAGATAAGTTTGGCAAATTTCTGATGTTTTTGCCGTTTTTTTTTGGTAACGGATATACTTTGCTCCCTTGTTCAGTGTGAAAATAAGATATTGAGCTACATCCAAATAAATCCGTCAAATCCGTCAATCTGCTGTACTTCCAGTATAGCATCCCTTCAAGGGAGGCTATCCGTTGTGACTATATTTCCAAGATAAATCTTGGACTCCGTTAACACCAGAAAATTTATAGTTCAGTACTTATGAGGAGTACAAGGTTCACTTGTATGATTTCAATATTGCCCGGTGGATCGCTTTTTTAACCAGTTCCGCTGCGGCAATTCCAACCAGATTGACTTCTGCTTTAATTTCACCACCTGTCGCTAACGCGAAAAATGTATCACCATCATACATCGTATGTGCTGGCGTAATGATTTGCGACACACCATCTTGTGCCATTTGGGCTACTTTAGTGAGTTCCGCTTTATTCAGGTTAGCGTTGGTGGCGACAACACCAATTAAGGTGTTAGATTGGCAACTTGTCGCGGCTGGGTTTTCGTCCATGAAATATTTGACGGTATCAAGAAAGTTGCCATCCATTGTTCTCGCGCCAGCGATAATTTGGTTGTCTTCATAGTTTCTGACATCTCCAAAGGTATTCACAACGACAATAACGCCTATCATCAAACCACTCGGAAATCGTGTACCGGCAGTTCCCAGTCCCCCGCGCATGGCTTGTTGTATACCACAGACTTTGCCAACTAACGCACCCGTTCCTGCACCCACATTGCCTTCTGCGACTTCTGCTATTGAAGCTTGTAAACACGCTTCATAGCCATCTACTGCATTTGGGGCACAGTCTTGTGCATCAAAATAAAAATCATAGATAACGGCTGCCGGCACAATGGGTATTTTTCGGGTACTCATGCCAAATCCATACCCTTTTTCTTCACAATACCTCATAACACCATCGGCCGCGGCGAGGCCAAAAGCACTGCCACCGGTCAATAAGATAGCATTGACTTTATCCACCAGACAATGGGGCGCAAGGAGAGCGGTTTCTCGCGTGCCGGGCGCGCCTCCCCGAATATCGACACCGCAAGTGGCACCATTTTCACATATCACGACGGTGCAGCCGGTCGCGCCTTCGCGATTTGTAAAGTGCCCTACGCGAATACCGGGAATATTAGTAATAGAGGTATTCATGTAAAAGTTTTCAGCGAATTTATTTTACGGATGCTATACCTCGATGGGATAGTATCCGTTTTACGGAAATTACGGATGCTATACCTCGATGGGATAGTATCCGTTTTACGGAAATTACGGATGCTATCCCTTCTTAGGGATAGTATCCGTTTTAACATAGAAAGTATGCTCAGGCCCCGGAAAAGTGCCATTTTTCACGGCACTCATAAAAGCTTCAATCGCAGCGGGTATCGAGCCGGTTTCTTGTAAAAAGTCTTTAGAAAAAGACGGTTTTTTTCCCGGCGTAATGCCTAGCATATCATATAAAACCAAGACTTGCCCATCACACTCGGCTCCCGCCCCGATACCAATCACGGGAATTTCTAACCAGCTGGTCATATCGGCAGCCAAATCGCCCGGCACACATTCAAGAACCAGCAATGAGGCCCCGGCGGCTTGTAAAGCCAAAGCATCGTCGCGCATACGTGAAGCCTCAGCTTCAGTACGGCCTTGTACACGATAGCCACCTATTCGATGGACAGATTGTGGCGTGAGGCCCAAATGGGCACAGACGGGAATACCGCGCTCAGTCAACATTTCCACCGTGTCCACTAACCACGCACCGCCTTCCAATTTAACCACTTGAGCTTGTCCTTCACGCATTAGGCGAGCGGCTGTTTCTAAAGTCGTGTCAGGTGTCGCGTAACTCATAAACGGCATATCGACAATTAACAATGCCCGCTGACTGCCGCGATGCACTTGTTGGCAATGGTAAACCATATCGTCAACCGTCACCGGCAAGGTACTGTCATGGCCTTGAATAACCATGCCCAATGAATCGCCGACTAATGAAATATCAATGCCGGCTTGATCAAGGAGGTGGGCAAAACTGGCATCGTAGGCCGTTAAACAGGTAATTTTTTCACCAGTGGCTTTGAGTTTACGCAGTTGGGTGAGTGTCATTCGACTCATAATCAGTTATCAGTTATCCTATTTTAGCGGAGTCCAAACTTTAGTTTGGATAGCCCAAACTAAAGTTTGGACTCCTATTTTCTGGAGCCCCTCAGCCGGGCAAAGTTGCATCAAATCACATACACGTTGCCCATCTGGTAAGACTAAATCGGGGGCACATTCGTAAAGCGGATATAACACAAAAGCTCTTTCATACAAGCCCGGATGCGGTAAAGTCAGCTGGGGTTCTTGTGATTGCCTGTTATCATATAACAGCATATCTAAATCCAAAGTCCGGGGCCCCCACCGCTCGGCTCCTCGCACACGACCTTGTTTATTTTCAATAGTTTGCAGCTTAGAAAGCAAAGTCAGTGGTGGCAACCCCGTGGTAAGTACCGCAACAGCATTGATGTAATCGGGTTGATTTGGTGGCCCCAGTGGTTTGCTGCGATACAATGCCGAATGGGTTAATAAGTGGGCGGTAGGGATTGTGTTAAGTGCCCGCAACCCTTGTTTAACCTGATGGACCGGATTATTAAGGTTACTGCCTAATCCTACATAGACTGTGCTGTGGGTTATCATGTCCGTTTGGTAATAGGTAATAGGTAATAGGTAATGGGTAATCGATAGCTGGCATTTTTCTTGAGTTTGAAATCAAAAAACCGTTCTAAAAATGCTATGATTATTTTCTCATAGAATATACAAACTCTTTGATTCAATTAACAAAAAAGCGTAATTACCTATCACCTATTACCTATTACCTAAAACCAAGAATAAACGGTTAGGATCGACGACAAAATAACATACCCCTAGCACATCAAACGATGTGAATCAAACAAACCGCAGCACCATCCTTTGAAATAAGGAATTTAAGGGGGGGTAAGAATGGGGGAAGTTATTTTTTCGCAGCTCCTAACTGAAGGATGCCGTAATATTTGGACGGTTTTTTGATTTCAAACCAAGAGATGAGGCAATAATTCTATTACTTCTTACCCTTGAAGCCATTACCCATCTTGATGACTACATCAAATTGAAGTCACACTCCCCCCAACATCCCCCCAGCACCTCGAATGATGTGAATAAAACCACGGTAAGCCCCATCTTGATAGAGGATTTAGGGCGTGTTATTTTTATTAACTGATGTTACGCACGAAGCTTCCACAAGCTTTGGGATAAATCCCAAGGCTATACGCTTGGGTCAGCTAAAGCCGACTAAATTCAACTTGTTATCGTTTTTCAGATAAATTTTTCGGCTTAAAAACCTGACTTGTCTGATAGCTTTGACTTGTCTGAAAGTCTAGTCACTTTTAGGTTTTTTCGCTTTTAGCCTTGGGATTTATCCCATAGCATCTTTTGGAAGCTGAGTGCGTAACATGAGTTATTAAATCATGTTGCGCACAACGCTCGATCGAGAGTCAATCGGGGCAACCATATTCTCGGAATCCGTTTTTCTAGTAAACGGATTCCGAGAAAGGATTGCCCCCTTTGCGGTTGCCCCTTTGCGGTTGCCCTTTCACCAAACATCATCATGGTATGGAACTTTCCGCTTTATTGCACAAACTGTGACTTCGTTCTCATGAATGTGCGTAACATGAGTTATTAAAGTCCTTAAGAACAATTACCCATTACCCATTACCCTCGGTTTTGGATTTACTACGCCGCCGCCGTTGTTTAACCGGCCCTGGGCCTTGCGAAAGCAACACTTCACGACCACTTTCGTTGCTGTTTAAAAAGTTTGTCCACCACTGTGCGTCAGAGCCCACCTCTTCTTCCCCGGCATTGGCACGCAAGAGTAGAAAATCGTAGCCGGCCCGAAAACGGGGATGTTCTATTAGGCTTAAATTCTTTTTTTTGCCCCGGCGGGCTCGTGTCAAGCGCAGTTGCAGTAACCAAATGTCTTGCATCAACACGGAGATGCGTCTTGGTATAGCAATGCGCTGTTGTGGCTTTGCCAAAATATGTTGGCAGGCATCTAGTAACCTTTCTTGTGGGTTAATATTCTTGGTAGGCTGTTTGTCATCAGGCAATAAGCGTGACAGAGGCGGCCACAATAGGGCGGCCAGTAAAAAAGCCGGGGTAATCGGTTTATTGTCATTCTTCCGCTCGTCGGTATTGCGTAGTACCTGAACAACTAACGCCAGCGCAACTGGATCATCTAAACACCTCTCCGTAAGGGGAAACAATTGTTTAAATAAGTCATACTGCCGTAGCTGCACAAATGATTGCACAGCGTACCCACCAAGGAATAATTTTAGCACTTCTTCAAGTAAACGCGCTGGAGGAATATTGGCAAGCAGGCAGCTTAGTTCGGGAATCGGTTCGGCCGTCTCTTTCGTCATAGTAAAGCCGAGTTTTGCCGCAAATCTGGCAGCCCGCAACATACGCACCGGATCTTCTTGATAGCGTAATACGGGATCACCAATTAATCGTATCACGCCTGCCTGTAAATCTGCCATGCCATTGGCATAATTAAGCAAAGAAAAATCACTGATGTCGTAGTAAAGCGCATTGATAGTAAAATCGCGGCGCAACGCATCGTCATCGACGCTGTTGCCATAAACGTTATCGCGCACAATACGCCCATCTTCCATCGCGCCATTACTCCCTTTGTCGTGGTGAGCGCGAAAGGTTGCAACTTCAACGATTTCCTTGGACACACGCACATGAACCAATAAAAAGCGCCGTCCAATTAAGCGGCTGCTGCGAAACAAGCTTTTTACTTGCTCTGGGCGGGCATTGGTAACGATATCAAAATCTTTCGGAACACGTCCTAACAGCACATCACGTACTCCGCCGCCCACTAAAAACGCTTGATAACCCGCTTGATGCAATTGATATAATACGTGAAGTGCTGCCTGACTGATATTGCTACGCGACACACTATGCTCAGGACGCGGGATGCGAATAGGTGTTTTATCGATAGAATATTGCACCGGCAATGCGGTTTTAAAATGAAATGGTAGCTGGTTTAAAGATGTTTTTAACATTGATTGGAGATTGGGAATTGACCATTGGACAGAAGCCATTCACCATTTATCACCCGTTGAATAAAATCTAACTTTTGTCAAAAGTTATACTCAACACGGGAACAAATGAGACTTTTTGAAAAACCAATATAACCCAATAACTCTTTGAATTAAAAATAAAAACGGTAGGTTTTTCTTTGTGCGACTCTGTGCCTTGAAGTGTATAATCATAGAGGTGATGGAGTCCAAACTTTAGTTTGGACACCCAGACTCAAGTTTGGGTTCCCAAACTAAAGTTTGGACTCCTAAAAATCACTAACGCCCAAGCATCCCTCTACGGAGAAATACTACATGCATGCAACGCTGCTCGAACTCTTGTTTCGCGAACAAAAAATCGGTTATGTGATTGCAGATCACCACCTTTTTGTACGCGATTACGGTGGCGAACCGACGGTGTTTATTGATACAAATGATATACCAACACCATTGCCATTGTTGGATTTTATTCTGGAATTAAATGGTTGCGAAGATATCTTACAAGATATCCTTGATGGTGTGTTGCCACGTTTTCAATTGGAAAACATTAACCGGACAGCACCAAATGATGAAATTTGTTACTTCAATTTGACCATTTTGCGCTATCCGCCCGCCACGTCCAACGATACGCCCCCACAATTGTTAATCATATTGGCAGATACCACCGTCGTGGCGCACACCCAACAAACCTTAACCCAACAACGTAATGAGTTGAGTTTGCTAAAACATTCTCTGATTGATACCAATGAACGCTTGGAATATATCCTGCAATACTATGTCCCACGAGAAGTGGGCAAGGCATTGATGGAAAAAAGAATTATACCTCAATTGGGCGGTGAAGAACGCGAAATCACGACACTCTTTGCTGATTTGCGTAATTACACCAGTATCAGTGAAAAACTCACGCCTAACCAAACTATTGAAATGTTACATCAGTATTTAGACATTGCTACCACTGCCATTGCAGAAGCCGGTGGTGTGATAGTCAATTATATAGGTGATGCGGTGATGGCGATTTTTAATGCACCAAATGCTCAACCCGATCATGCCCTGCGTGCTGTGCAAGCGGGTTTGACTATGCAGGCTATGGCAGCACTTTACCAAAAAGAGCAGACTGAGCAAATCGCAGCACTCCATTTTGGGGTAGGCATTAACACGGGCACGGCACTTGTTGGCAATATTGGCGCACAGTGGCATTACCAATATACCGCCGTGGGTGACACTGTCAATGTTGCATCACGCATTTGCAGTCATGCAAAGCCCAATGAAGTGCTCATTGGAGCCAATACTTATGCTTATATACCTGACAATGTGACTGCTCAACCTTTAGCGCCAATGAAATTCAAGGGGAAAAGTGAAGAAATAACGGTCTATCAAGTCACCGCACTTGTTGGTAATACCCTACTTGAAACGCTGAAAAATTAGC
>Ga0164315_10001141_pt1 | contig 19800 bp, 14 predicted proteins | sample GuaBasSedimGuay6_FD_113737 | JGI IMG/M metagenome (GOLD analysis project Ga0164315, IMG submission 113737) | Subseafloor sediment microbial communities from Guaymas Basin, Gulf of California, Mexico - Guay6, Core 4569-2, 0-3 cm | ecosystem: Environmental > Aquatic > Marine > Hydrothermal vents... | reverse complement strand
TCATTCCATATTTCTGCCTCATTCAGATACTCCATAGCATACAACTCCAAGCTCTGCCGCTTATCTGATGACTTACGATAAATATACGGGTTGCCGTCAAGTTTAAAATTTAAATTCGCATTTACACCCGCCTCTTCCAGCACCTCTCTGAGTGCCGCATGCGTCTTCAATTCAAAATATTTGACTTTACCTTTTGGAAAAATCCATCTTTTTCTACTTTTCGTGGTTACCACTAAATACTTTAGATCATTACCACTTTTAACATAAACTATTCCTCCAACCACATCACCAGATGTTAGTAGTTATGTATACTATTGAAGCTGCAATTAATGCTCCCATTATGATTAATTGGTATTTTAATCTTTCATTAATCCAGATCACATTAGTCCTTTTCTATTTAGCCAACCTACCAATGATCCAATCCCACACGATATTTAGTCTTTCAAACATTCCTGGTGACTCCATTTTCTGTCCCTTATTAGTCTTGCCTAACTTAAATGCGGAGAATGGCGATAGCTCACCAAGGATTATTTCACCGTCGCTATTTGAACTTTTCCATTCATTGGTATTAAAAAAGTACAGTCTTTTTTGATCCGTTAGTATAGTCAGGCCATAAATTGGCTCGTCATTAAGGTTTACCAAAATAACATTGTTATCCCTATGAATAATTTCTACATTATTCAATAAAAGAAACCGATCTAATATAGTCGAAACTGGTACAAACCAGCCATTCATTTGTGAAATCTTAGTCATTTGCCTTATAAACTCATCACTAAGACTGTTAGTTGATCTGTTCACAAACCCATAACCAAAGTGAGTATAAATAATTGACGTTCCCCTTTCAGATACTAAAGTGCTTATATTCTCATCTGTTACTAACCTCATAAATTTATCGTACTCAAATCCATCAGAACAACCAAACCAATAATTCACATAAGGTTTATCGTCTAAATGGTATGGCATAGTTTTATTTACTGAGAGAGTATTAATACTATCTGTCGCCCAACCCCGAACATATTTACTTTTCGCTTTACATACGTCTCCCCAAAAATATTCACTATCCTCTATATGACCTAAATATCCAGGTGTTTTTAGGCCATATACAAAACTCATCATCTTATTAGAGAACCGGTCTCTGCCCCAATAGATGTTTTCAACATTCGAAGTGTGATTAATATTGATTTTAGGGTATTGGCCAAAACGCTCTTTAAATAACTCATAACCAGATATCGTCTCATCCCTTAAATCATTACCGGGTCCAACTGTATGCAGTCCAATCTCAAATCCTTTATTTTGAAGCTCTTTAGTATGCTTTAAATATTTTTTGTTATTTGTAGTAATCCCACCTACACCACTATTAACGCCACTTTGACCTGTGCCATGCTTATTGTCTAAAACCCAAACAGCTATTGTTGTTTTGAATCCAAGTCTATCCAGTAACCCGTATACTATATATTTTTCTTCCAGCCATCCGTAATCAGGGTCATCGGTAATGGTAAAAGCAAAATCTTTCCCATCGGGGTATTTTGATATTTCAATATGAACATCATGATTTTTATCTGCTAATAAGAACACTGCAACTACCGACAGAAAAATAACAGGCAGCCAAAATAACTTCCTATATTTCGTTACAAATCTATTTTGAATATTATCAATTACCACGTACTCAACCATTTTCTAATTCGTTAGCGTCTTACTCAACTGAATCATTCTCCTTCTAACTTTTTATGCTTTTAATAATACTAACTATTTCTCCTAATTCACTTTCACTCTGTTTGTTTACTGTGCAATATAGGCCGAAGTTGCAACTAAGCACTTCGTAGTTCTTTTATTTTTACAAATATTTCCCGATCGAATAGCCACAAGTACGAGACATATAAAACACCTCCGATAAAAATTTTAAGTGGTAGCATCAAAATCAACCATGCTTCATCATCTAGCGTAATTTCATTCAATAAAAATTCGACAAAAATCAATCCTATAATCATCACTAATGCACCAGCAAAAGGCGAAATTATATTTTTTATATACATTCTGATACTAATATCTATCTTTTTAAGCGTCACTATTGTCCAGGCGCCACATATAAGTAGATAAGTTGTAAACCAGGGTATTACTATGCTGTCAATCCCATGAGGTACCGCAAAATAAAATGACACCCCCATTCCAACAGCTAGAATGGCGTGAAAATATAAGCTCCAAATTGGTCTTCCTTGCGCATAATGAACAAAACTATTTACCGCATTTAAAGATGTAATGATCTGAGTGAGGCATAATAATTTAAAAACATAGATTATTGGATACCATTTCTCATTTAGCAAGAATTTTATTATGTCCTCACCCAATAAGTATCCACCCACAAATACTGGTGTCACCATTACAGCTGTAACCTTAACAACATTGAGATAAAATTCACTAAACTCTACTTTGTTATCCTGTAGCTTTGAAAATACAGGATATGAAACTTGATTAATTAATGTCGTTATCTTCTCGGTAGGTATTTGTGCTAGTTGTAATGCAAACCCATAAAACCCCAAGGTTTGAGCAGACCACGCTCTACCTGCAAAAAATTTATCAGACTTTTCAAAAGTGTAAAAAAACGTTCGGCCCGCGAGAACATTAACACCAAAATGAATATATGATTTTGCTTGTTGATAATTAAAATAAATTAACGGATACCATTTAACTTTTATATATGTCGCTATAAGCCTGGTAATACTCTGAATAAACATTCCGCCCACTAGCGTCCACACGCCACCGCCATTTATCGCAATCAGAAGCATCCCTGTGCATGATGCGACAGTAGAAATCATTCCAATAATCCCTATTGCCTTGAATTCCATATTTTTATTTAACAAGCTGGAGGGAACTACTAGCAACCCAGCAATCGGAAATACAAATGAGATGACTTCCACTAAAGGCTGTATTCGAGGCTCATTAAACAACAATGCCATATATTGCGCACTAAAATAACATGCGAAAGAAAGAGTTATAGATAATGCTAAAACAAACCAGAAAACTGATGACAATTCTTGTTTGTTAATATTCTTTTTTTGTATTATTGCAGCGCCAAGGCCAAGATCTACAAAAAAAGCCGCGTACCCTGTAATTATCGTAGCCATTTCGATTAAGCCATAATCGGAGGGACTTAATATCCTTGCTACCAGGACTGTAATAGTCCATGAAAATAATTGGCTCGCAAATTGAAATAATGCTAACCACATGGCACCCTTAAAAGCTAACTTCTGTAATGACATTGCTTCAGAATATACTTATCAAATTACGTTTACAGCAACGCTTCTACACCGCTTAACAGAGCGTCTTTCACGCGACATCTACTTTACTTTTTACCAATTATTAAATAGGCATATCCAAAGTATTTTAATGTATCTGTCATAACCAGTAATTTTCTGATTAATTTAGATATTGTTCTACTAGACGTCAGAATTAAACCATTGTACTCACTGCTATGCTTACTTATGTGAGTAATGACATTAGGTTCATTATATGATGGTAATGCGCTATATATATCCGGGGACTTGAAACCACTTTCTTCGAATAATTTTTTGTAGCCAACGTGGGTGTATAAATAGGGTCTATAAATATCACCTATTTTCAATTTGCATATACTATGAGAAATCCACCTTGGCAGAATTGTTACATATTTCAACGAGATATGTGGGTCTCTCGCTCCTAGATAATACTCATACGACATTCTATTTTCAATTCCCACATAAAGACAACCACCTTTTTTGAGCAATTTTTTTAACATTTTCAGATAATATAATTGCACCTTTCTAGGATTCATATCTTTTTTATTGACGGGGAGCCACTCCAATACGCCGTTTAATATAATCAGATCAAACTTTTCATTTTCAAAGGGTAAATTATCAACATCTGAGCGTATTATCCTGATATTATCGCATTTCTCCTGTCTAAATCTTGAACGCATAAAATCAATTCTTTCTTTTACTGGTTCAACCGAATAGATCGATTTACATTTTTTAGATAAGGCCTGGCTCATTGTTCCCATACCGGCGCCCAAATCTAACACGGTTGAGTCATCGGGAAGGTTCAACATATCAAACCAGCCTATCCTGCCGTAATCACTGAGAAATTTATAAGTAGTACGGACATCTGATGATTCATGATTTTTTAATACTTCATTCCAGTCTTTTTCCTGTACATCTTCATTAATTTTAATAAAGTTTTCTTTCGAAAATCCAGGCTCTGCCCAAAAGATATCCTCTTTAATAAAACTTGGGACACCACCTACGATATCCCAGGTTAAATTACATTTATTGCAATTTAATCTTTTACCATTATCATTTTCTAGATTATCTTTGCATTTTGGACATACATATTTTTCTTTTTCCGCAGTCATTATCTATCCTTTATAAATATGTTAATTTGTTATTGATTATAGACTATAAATTTGTGTTTATTTTCGACGGTATAACGCAGCATATCTTCGAAAAGCAATTGGTAGTCATGCACTTTATAAATCCTAAACTTATTTGACTGGAACATTAAAAACAGGACGAAATAGCCATATATGTTTTTCTCCGGTATCTTATATGCTAAGCAATATTTTTTAAGATTTATTAAGATACATTTGCTAATCCAATTAGAAGAAAAATATGTATCGATAATTGCATCATAATATTTTTCCTTAAAATCTTTGTATTTCTTATTGCCTATAGTGAAACGAAATGAGGTAAACATGGAAAATAAATCTAACATTGCTGGCATTCCCTGAGTCAATCCCTCCCAATCTATAATGCCCCATCTATTAGCTTCAATATCCAGATGTATATTGTTGGCCGCAAGGTCACAATGCTGGATACAGCCACCTTCTATATTTATATCCCCAAAATCCAGTCCTAAATAGTTTAAGAAATATTCCGGATCTAGATCGTATATTACTTCTTTTAAATTATTTTCAGTTAGCTTCTGAAAACAAATTTGCATATCTGTCGCCTTATTCAACAAATCAATCACATCTTTATTATTTTTTTGACACATATTTTTATCGACTAAATATTTTAAACTCATACCTTTAACTACGGTCATAGACGATTCGTGCCTATCTGATAATTCATTAAAATATACGGATAGCGGTATCTCTATTCCATTGTTGCCAAATATCTCAATATGCTCTTTAAATAAAAGCAAATTTTTATATTCTCTCTCCAAATCATTCCCACTTTCATATGGATTAAACTCTATTTTTTTCATAGACCTTAATTTTTTATCATGCTGGCCGTAACTAAACAGGTAGTGCTTGTTTGTATAGCGGTATGCAATACAAATTTTAACTAATGGATCCATTTCCTTTGTTCCATCATTTATATATTCATTCGCATTATTTATTTGTTTTTTTTCATGAATATTTTCTGTTATGTCTACATTGTTTAAAACAATGATTAGCCCGCTTAATGGGTTATACATACCTATAATTCTAAAAATATATTTTTTAATGCTTTCTTTAAAAGCAATTTTTTTATTGTAAGTTTCTTCTTCGATATTAGGGTAATTATAGGTTAACCATATTTTGTCATTTATATACGGTATTATTGAATATGGTGCAGCTGAAGAAGGATTGCATATAAAATATTTAACAAATCCCTTCGATTTTATTTGTAGAACCTTTCTAATAAAATACCTATATTTCAGGTTTCGCCACCCATCAGGGCAACAGACTAGTAATACACCTGCCTCATTGAGAAGACCTTTTATTTTATATAAAAAATCTGAAATATTATTTACAGGATCTATTGACATCACCTCATCAAAAATAACAACATCAAATTTCTCTCCTATATTTTCTTCATTCAGATAGAATTTATTAACTATATCTTTCAATTCAACTTGGGGGACGCCAATACAGCTTAGTGATGCTAGATTACTATAAGATATAATTTTAATTATATCTGTTGAATCTGTACCAATTTTTAATACTTTTTTCCGCTGCAAATCTGGCAAAAGGTTTAACCAATTGGCCTTTGATACGCTACTAACATCTTCTATTTTTTTCATATGATATTACATTCGTTATAAATCTTAACTTTCTAAAATACCCTGGGCTTCAGCTATGACAATATGATCTGCGCCTTACAAAAAATAAGCGAAACAATCATAACAATAAAACCCTGTATTTGTTATTTCTCTTACCTTTTCTGCACTTAGATTGAGCAAACAAACAGTCCATAAATTCTTCGGTAAAGTATGCGGAATCATTATTCACCAGGTTCCTACATGCTTTTCCTGTAAATATCAAATCATGGGATGCCTTGATCGCGAGGAAGCCTGTAAGTCAGAAACATCGTAGACTTAATCAGAGATACCCTGCGTCCACATATCATCAAACGTGCGATATCGCGGAACGTATAGACTACGTGAAGATTTGATTGTACTAGCGAAAGTGAGCAGACTCCCTTTAGGACCCCTCTATGCGCATCAATACTTAGGCCTGAGTAGCCATGCATGAATATCAGCAGCAGGTATCTCTCGCCATTCTTAGTTAACCAGGAGCATATATATGATAAGGCAATCCATTTGTGTGTATTCGATCTTCATAGAACGAGTTATAGCTGGTTATTGATCCGTAAGAAGCCAGCACCTCCCTTACTAATAAAATTTAACCTACAAACTTGCCTCAAGATATAATTTTGAATACCTTTCCGTCATCAACCTTGCACTAAATTTTTCCTTAAATATTGAATAACTATTTCTAATATATTTGCTTCTTAAATCACTGTCATTTAGCACTTTAATAACTTCCTCTGCGAAGATATCAGCATCACAGGATGCTACTAAAGAACCATTTTCATCATGAGTAATAGCCATAGAATTCCCACCTACATCGGTCGCCACAATAGGACATTTGGCAGCCATTGCTTCAAGCAGCACCATAGGAAGCCCTTCAAATAATGAAGGTAAAACATACAAATCAAACAATTTCAATAGTTCAGCTATATCTAATCGAGCCCCTGTGAACATAATATTTTCATGCACACCCAGTTTTCTGGCATCATTCTCTAAGTTATTTTTTTCAGCACCATCACCAGCAATGACCAGTGTAAGGTCAGGAAATTCCTTTAAGATCCTTGGCATTGCTTTAATTAAATACATGATACCTTTTTGTTTTGATAATCGCACAGCAAGCCCAATAACCGGTCCCTCTCTGTTAATACCAAGCTCTTTTTTCTTTTTATCCCTGTCTATTTTTATATTATATAAAGACTCATCAATTCCATTAACTATTGTCATTATTTTCTTTTTTGAAATATGCTCATATTTAATAAGATTATTGCAAGTATCATCTGATACGCCGACGACTTTATACGCATAATGGGATACGAGCCACTCTGCAAACATATATCTTTTTTTATCCGGAAATGATCGGCAGTGGTCAGTATGAATAACAGCTTTAACTCCGCTTAAAATCGCACCTAATGTACCATCAAAAAATGGTTGTGTATTATGAGTATGAATCACATCAATTTTTTCGTCTCTAAGAATCTTGGCGACCTTTAGAAAAGCAAAATGGTCTACTCCGTTTTTCTTTTGAGGCAAATATAAAACTTTAATACCAAGCTCTTCTACCTGAGGGGCAAACTCACCTAATTCTCTAAGACACAACACAGTTACGTGGTATTTTTCTCTATCGATATTTCGACAAATATTAACAACTACTTGTTGTAAACCCCCAATAGCCAGGTCATGTGTGATTTGCATTAATTTAATTTTATTTTTCACTAAATTCCCAATTTATAATTCTATCAATGTGTTTTCACTATGAGTTTCTATCGCCTTCTGAGAAAGCCCACTCACTAAAAATTGAAGTTTCTTCACCATATACTAATACCGATATATCATTGTTTGCATTAATAAACATAAACCTTCGAAGATTTCCTATATCTACACTATTCTCCACTAATCTAATATAGATTGCCTGACACTTCTCACGTCGGGCGACATGAATTACTTTTTTCAAAAGTTTATCTTTGTAGCTTTTATTTAGCGAAAGAATGTCGTATATCTCTATTTTCCCATCAATCATGGAAAATATAATATAACCCAGAAGTTTCCCTTCTGATTTGCTTCGAAGAGTCATTATCCGAAAAGTTGATATTGGGTTTTTTAAATATCTCCAGTCAATAAATGCAGCACTGCGATCAACCATTAAACTTGTTTCTGTTTTTTGAATTTCATCCCATATAGCATCAAATGAATCATTTACTGTTACTACTTCATCGAAAACATCCATAGACAAAACATAGGTCTCTTTGGAAAACAGTTTTAATACGAAATCCAATATATAACCTATAAAGGCTGCCAGTTTATCGTCCAGGTATTTTTGTAAATATTGCACACTTCGAACAGGTTTTACATAGTGAACTAATTTTACTGCATCCACAAATCCTGCTCGTTGATTCATTTTTAACGACGCCTGATTTGGTAATGTGTAAACAAAGTCAAAACCATATGTTGACATTGATTCAAGAACTGTTTTTTGCAAACTTAAGGCCGGGCCAAATACACGGTAGTTATTGCCTACCATAAAATCGCCAACGATTCCTGCTTTTATTAATACCCCATTTAATACCATTTCTCGCGGCATGATCGAGACTGCACCTACCAATTCGTTTTTATTTTCCTCAAATGCAAAAAACCAAATTGCTGGGCCAGCTGGGTTTTCCTGCATCCACTCAAATCGTCCGGGCGGAGTTCCTGGAAGATTCTCCTTCCAGAACTCCAGGATTTGTTCTTTATACTCTACCGAGTCAGCCTGGATAATACTAAATCTTGCCATAGTTTATTTTTGTGTTGGTATCAGCATATCTTTGATAATAGAGTAGCTTAAGTTTAAGGACAATCTGATATGACGACCAAGCCTTATGCATTGGTTAGACAATGGCACTATTGCCTTAGCAACATATAACTGCAGTGAGCCCATCAGCTTTAAACAATAAACCCTATGGAGTCCCCTATAGACCTGATTATTTCTTTACGCTTTGCCTCATCAAGATTTTCAATATAATAATCTTCATTAAATATTTTTTTTGATTGGCTTGCAGCTTCTATTTTATGCAAATATTTATCGACTGTAGTTATCATCTTTGCGGGGTTTCCTGCAACAATCGTATTTGGTAGGACATCTTTTGTTACAACTGAACCAGAACCAACTATCGAATTTGGACCAATCTTAATATTGGGAAGTACAATTGTTGAATCGCCAATAAAACAGTTTTCTTTAATATCAATCCTACCAATCTTTGCGTAACCAAGCGGTTTAAACGTACTGGCATCATGAGCGATTAATCTTACATTTGGCGCGAGAGTGCAGTTATCACCTATTGATATTAAAAAACAGTGGGACGGATCGAAAAAATAATTATCTCCAATATAAACATTTTCCCCAAGCTGCAGGCCATTATCGATTAAACCATTTAAATATCTTTCCTTTTTTTTCTCTTCTAAGGAATAATAGAAATTTTTTAAATATGAATATATGCTCATAATAATTTTTCACACATGACAATAAACAGTGGACGCTTAGTCTATTATTCGATTACTATTTTCAAGCTGGGATAGACTGATCAACAGCTGTTCGGCAACATGTTTTCTCGCTTGTTCATTCAAATGCCCGCCATCATCTGTATACTCGTCAGGCAAGTAGTAATAATCCTTCCCATCTACAGAGAAAATAGCGCGTCCGCCATCAGGGAGGGTTGACTCTATAAGAGCAATATCAAAAAGAGGCTCTTTTCCACCATATTCCTGAATGATTAGCCTGTTAAGTTCATTTCTCTTTATGTTATCCAGATCGTCATTATCTGGTTTTAGCATTCTTTTAATATTAGCCACGACCCCATTTGAATGTGACATTAATGGAACTGTTAGATGGAGAAATATCGTATCCGGGTATTCCTTCTTTAGATCTGCAATATTTTCCCTGTAATCATTAAATACTTTATTAATATCTGTTTTTCTTCTCACGTCCCAAAAACATAATTTTAGAAATGCAATATCTGCTTTATCCCTAACCCCTTTATGAATATTTTTACTGAAATCACGTAATTTAGAGTCAATGTCACCATTTTCACCAATATCAGAATGAGCGAAAACAGGAATCTCATAATTTAGTATAGCACTTGTATTTTTTATATTAAGCTTTATGGAATCGTTATTTTCCATAACACCATTGATCCCATCAATAATATTATTCCCTACAGATTGATGCCCAAAATATATCGTCTTCTTAGAAAGACTTTCCCATGCCGATACTGGTACATCACTAATTAAAGGTAAATTAACTTTATCAGTCACTGTTGAATCTCTGTCACACCCGGACAACATTACTAAAACATATATGACAAAATACTTCACAATGATATCCACAAGCTATAATCTATAACGTATCCTTGACAAATGAAAAGAGAAAAGGGGTAAAGTTGAACTGATATCATTATGAACTCCTATCCTCTTTATACCAAAATAATCATCAGGTTTTTCACTTTCAAAACCAAACCGTGTCGTGACAGCAGCTTCATAACCACACTCTCTTACTATGTTTTGAATTTCTTGATTGTAGCTTCCATTTGGGTAGCAAAATACAGGAACAAAATTCAGATTTTGTGCTGTCAACAGACTCATTGATTTTTTGAGTTCTTCTCTAACCTCACTCAACGGAATGCCTGTTAATATCTTGTGATTACAGGTATGCGAACCAAAGGAAATCCCATTGTTTGACATCTCTTTAATCTCATTCCTGTTGAGCACGGCTCTTTCCTCTGGTACAGATATATTTAATAATTCATATATTTTTTCTATAGCATCCTCGATCGACTGCTCTGAATATTTTTTCAGAGTTTCTATGACGAAATCTATCTGTTCACTTTTTACACAATCACATTTATCACTAACGCTTGTAAAAATAGCAGATACAACATCATCTCTAGCAACTTCCACGCCGTCACTTAAGTCCAGCAAATCCTGATATTTATTTAATAGCAGAAAACTCAGCTTTTCTGGCCAATACCAGCGATTAGTCCCCATAAAGGACGTTGTAACAAAAATCGTTGCAGGAATACCATGCTTTTTTAATATAGGGTAGGCATTAAGATAATTATCCAGCCATCCGTCGTCAAAGGTTACAATGCAGTAACTCTTATCCTTGCTATATCCTCCATTTTTCCATAGTTCCAGTAATTCCTTTAATGAAATCAGGTGATAATGCCTGGCTAAAAAAATCATTTGATTATTGAATGCAGATTCCGTTACATACATGCCTGGTTGCATTGATAATATGGCTTTATCATTATCCTTCAAAACTCTATGGTACATTAAAATGTGGATTTTACCTTTTTGGTAAATTTTATAGAGCCCTGAGTAATAATAACTCCATGCAATAATTTTTCGCAAACTGCTTTTAATGCTCACTCTGTTCAACAATTGTTTCTCCTGCATAAAATCAACTATTTTTACCTTTAGAAACAGATAATATAATTAATCACATTGATACTTTTTGATAACTTCACCCTGTCTCGAAAAATCCTATATATCTAGCACGTTTTCAACAAGGTAAGGTTTTGCATGCAGAGGAGCTGTTGTCCGACGCTTTGTTACAATGTCCTTATATATCAATTCTGCCTGTGTTTCGCTCATGCCAAGAAATTCCGCTAATTCATCTGCAGGAATTTGCTGATTATGTGCCCACAGCGCATAATCCATTTTTTCATGTGGCAGAGCAAAATAAAATTCATCTTGCCCCTGGCTTAAGCTATACGTGTCAGTCGTTGGCACTGCATCACATAGCGATTCCGGCATACCAAGATGCCTCGCCATTGCATACACCTGTTTTTTATATAAATGCGCTATTGGTTTAATATCAGCAGAACCATCACCATTTTTAACAAAAAACCCCTGGTCATATTCCACCCGATTAGGCGTACCAACAACAGCATAGTTCAATCGATCTGCATGGAAATATTCAACCGTTTTTCTAATACGCTGCTTGTAATTTGTTGCCGCAACAATGGTTAAATATTCATTTAGCGGCAATCGCTCTTCAAGTAACTCACCATCAGGAGTCTGTACAACCAAATCAAAATGGTTATACTTTCCTTCCAGACCACCCTTCAGTACAATTTTATTTTTCCAGTCATTATATTTTGGAAACACTTTCTTGATTGCTTCATCTCGCCGTTTATAACAACCTATTGCTTCCAGCGTTTCTGCAATATTCTGAGTTTCATAGTTTACGCCTAGATGTTCAACCAGAATTTGGCTGCGATCCCCGATAGCTTCCGTTGAGTCTTGCTCAGGTAGCCTCAGACAAAACACTTTGTCTTTACCCAATGCACGTACCGCCAATGCTGCTGAGCATGTACTATCGATACCACCAGACACTGCGACAACAAGTCCTCTACGTTTTAATTTCGTACGTAAGCTATCGCGCATAAAATTACAAATACGGTCGGCTTCTTTCTCACAATCTAGATCGAGCACGCTCTCGTTCAACCTGGTCATTTTAAACTCCAAATTAGTTATTATCCTGCAACAAAAATCGCTTCACCTTTCCTGAAGCAGTCCTGGGAAGATCATTTGTAAATTCAATTATTTTCGGAACTTTATATATAGCTAAGTTCTTTCTACAATGAGCTTGAACGCTCTTTTTTTCAAGCGCGCCTTCTATTGTAGGTACAATTGTTGCCTTGATAACCTGCCCTAACAATTCATCCGGCACACCAACTACAGCAACTTCCTCCACTTCAACTAGACGAGCAATCACTTCTTCTATTTCCTTTGGGCTAATTCGATGTGCTCCCGTTTTAATCATATCGGAGTCGCGGCCATCTATATATAAATAACCATCCTCGTCATAATGAGCCAGGTCACCTGTTCTCAACCAGCCATCCTTAATAACTTTACCTGTAGCATCAGGCGCATTCCAGTAACCAATCATTACACTATCACCCTTGGCACATATCTCACCGGTGACTCCTGGCCGACAAAGTTTGTCGTTTTCATCTCGTATTTCAAGTGTGACACCTGGTATCGCCTTACCAATAGAACCTATTTTATTAATCAGCTTCTCAGGGGGTAAATAGGACAACCGTGCAGTACCCTCTGTCTGTCCATACATTACATAAAAGTCAACTTCTGGCACCTCTTCAAGGAAACGTTTAATACTTGCAGGCGGCATTGCTCCGCCAGCCTGAGCCATATATCTTAATTTTGAGAAATCATATTCTTTCAGCTTTGTTCGGCCAAGCAATAATGCATAGGTTGACGGCACACCAGAAAATCCTGTTACTTTTTCATCAACCATTTTTTCAAGCGTTTTATGTGGATACATGAAATTACTTTCCAGTACAAGCTTGCCTCCGACTGCCAGGTGAGTATGCATTATTGAGTTGCCAAATGAATAATAAAACGGTAGCACACTAACAATACTATCCTTATGTGTTAAGCCAAGGTATTCAATTATTGACTGTGTATTACTGGCTAAATTACTATGGCTAAGTGTTACACCTTTTGGGCTACCTGTTGTACCAGACGTATATATAATTGCAGCAGGCATCACAACATCTGTTATTTCCGCCAGCCTGGGCTCTGTTGCTTTGTTGTTAAGTATCTCATGCCATAAGTCAAAAGCAGATACAGCTTGCTTTCCAGGCTCGCCAATCCCGACAATCGACATATCATCCGAACATGTTTTCGCTATATCATCCAGCTCCGGGTGTTTCAAACTTGAGAACAAATATCTTGCTCCACAATGTCTAAGCCAATTTGTCAAATCAGCAGCTTTGGCTGACGTATTAAGCCCTACTGCAACACCACCTGCAGCAAGCACGCCATAATAAGCAGCTATATATTCAGGTGAATTTTCGACTAACAGTCCAACACGGTCACCTCTTTCTAACCCTTTCGTGTGTAAATAATCCGCTACAGAACAAATCATGTTCCACAGCTGTAAATAGCTTACTCGCTGATCATTGTAAATCACTGCTTCGGAACAGGGATAACGACTTACACTATTTTTTAGAAAATGAACAACTGTTTCAGACATTTATTCTTCCAGCACTATTTTGTTTTCTTTTCCACAAATGCAACCAGATTATTAACTGAGTCAAGATTTTCGGGAACCATCTCATCATCTTCTACCTGGACCTTAAATTCTTCCCCCAGAAAAAAAATCACTTCCAGTATACCTGATGAGTCAATAATTCCCTTTTCCATAAAAGAATCCTCACTGGATAGTTCCGACTGATCATCTGTGAAAAGAAAATTATCCAGTATATACCCTCTTACTTTTTCTTCGACTGACATTTTTTTCCTCGTAATTGTTACGTTTAATTATTGTTTTCAATAAATGTATGGTGCCAAATTTGCGTTGATAATATACCTACCAATGACATATTATCTTTATACCCGATAGCCATTCCCCGATTTATTTTTTTAATCAATCGCTCAACCCTGTTAGCATCAAAATAACCATAGTCAGCTATTTTTTCCTTACTTAACAGTGCATGAACATATTCAGGTGAGCCTTTACTACTGAAAAATGCTGGAATATCCGGTGCCCGATAAGGTTGCTTATATCTATTGATGATACTTTTTGGTAGATAGCGACTTTCTGCTTTTTTAAGCAAATATTTTTCATTAAGAACTTTCATTTTATGCTTTGGATGCACTCGATTTGCGAACTCAATTATCCGGTGATCCAAAAATGGAAATCGTCCTTCTACAGAGTTACTCATTAAAGCACGATCACCCTGGGAACATAGTAAATATCCACCCATTAATGACTTTGCTTCAATATATTGACTACGATTAAATGCGTGCCAATTTGACATTGATGATGGAAACGTTTCTGCAATTCTGTCAATTGCATCATTATTTAGCTGTGCTTTCATATCACTTGAAAAGAAATCTTTACATCTGGCAGTTGTTTCCCATCGTGGCAAATGTGAAAACCACAATAAATCCGGTGTTTGGATAGCAGTACCAAAAAAGTTTTGTAAATAGGCCTGTCCTTTCGACAAATCAAGGTATGGATATAACCGCTTTAATAAAATTGGTCTGAATTTTGATTGTGGATTCCTTGCCCAGAACTGCCGTATCTTCGCCTCTTTAAAAATATCATAGCCACCCAGAACTTCATCTGAGCCTTCCCCGGTTAATACTACTTTGTAGTTTTGTTTATGCACAAGGCCGGATAATAAACTCATCGGAACAGGTGCAGTTCGTAATACTGGACTCTCAGTATGCCAGATTGTCTTTTGAAAATTATCGGCTATATCAGAATTACTACACTTAATAGTACTGTGATCTGCACCCAGGTGTTTTATCATTTCTTTTTGATAACTGCTTTCATCTAGTTTTGCATCTTCGAAACCTATTGAGAATGTCCTCAACGGGACATCACTATAGTGATGTATTAATGATGTAAGCACAGAGGAATCAAGCCCCCCTGACAGATATGCTCCGACAGGAACATCAGACCTGAGTCTTATTTTAGTGGCATCGACCAATAGCTCATGCAGCTTATCAGCCAAATCATCCACACCTGCTGAACTATATTCATCTTCAGATTCCGGGAATTGCCAATCCCAATAATTGCTTTTGCTTATTTTTCCGTTTTCAAGGACCAGCAACTGCCCTGGAGACAACTCATATATATCCTGAAAAACAGTATTAGGACTAACGGGAGACCAGAATGTCATTAACTGGTCAAGAGCATAAGGATTTAGCCTGGGCTTTTCATTTGTAACAGCCAGTATGGCTTTGATTTCAGAAGCAAAAATTAAAGAACCTGCTTCTTGCTTGTAAAATAAAGGAACTATTCCTACCCTGTCCCGAACAAGAACCAGTTTTTTTCTTTTCGTATCCCATAAGCCAATTGCAAACTGCCCATTAAGGTGGCTGACGAAGCCATCGCCATACTCCTCATATAGATGGACAATAACTTCTGTATCCGTTGTTGTGTAAAATTTATGGCCCTTCTTTCTTAATTCATCCCTTAATTCAATATAATTGAATATCTCACCATTAAATGTCACCCAGACCGTTTTATCTTCGTTATGAATGGGCTGCTTACCGGTATCGAGATCAATAATACTAAGTCGGGCATGCCCTAGCCCTATACCCTGACTCACATAAAAGCCCTTACCGTCTGGTCCACGGTGATAAAGCATATCAATCATAGCCGCAAGTTTTTGCTCTGTGATTGATTCACTACTTGAGATATTACAAATTCCAGCTATTCCACACATAATAAGTTATCTAAGGCAGGCTCTTGATAATAACCGGACCAAGCTTGTTAGTAACAAAAGTCGGCAAATGTTGCCACACATTTATCGCAACTTTATATTTTGTATTATCCGGTGTTAACTGGGGCATTTCTTTTCCTTCTGCAAGCCAGTAATGCCAATAAAGTTGCTTTGGAACTGCTCCCCATTGTTTTTTGAATCGATATGTTCCGCTATCGATTGATGAACGGCCAAAATCAAACTTCCTGTAGCCTGACTCGATAGCCAATTTTAAAACTTCCCAGTACAACAGCATATTAGGACTGAACCTGTTATATTCTTTTAAAGTTGAGGCCCATGGTATTTCTAGCTGCTCTTTGAACCCTATCAAAAAAGCAGCGCTTATGGGTTTGCCGTTTAATCTGAGAATAACTATTTTTACCTGCTCCGGAAACGTCTTCAACATTTCTAAAAAAAATGTTTTGGCGTAAACCGGCGTGCCTAAATCACGCATATTGATCGAAAACACCTGATAAAAGTCATCCAGCAATTCAGCCCCGCCAATTATACTTTCAACCCCCTCTTTTAGAGGCCGCCTTATTTGTGAGCGTTTTTTAGCACCTATTGCCTTACCAAGCAATTCAGCAGTGTCGGGCAATTCAAGAATCATATTTACTTTATCTTTGCGTACAGGCCATGCTTCCTCTCTGATATCTGTATCACGAAATTCAATATGTTCAGCACCTGATTCTAAAGCAACCTCAATTGCTGTTTGCATCATTTTGCTTTCAATTACTTTATTATTTGCTATTGCGCCACCATAATTAAAATAAGGCATAGAAACCAAAAAATTCCCAAACAACCGACTTTTAAGCTGCACCAGAGGCAGTATCCCGACAACAACCCCCTCCTCTAATGCCAGGATATGGTGACTATCGTGACCAAACACCTTTTTAATCAAAGGTATCCATCGGCTATCGTGATAGATACTTGCCCCACTGTTCAATGCATATTCATTCCATTTGCATTCCAAATCTTGCGTTAGCTTTTGTACGCTCAAAGACATTTTAATAAGCCAGTTCTCTTTCATGAATAGTGAGCATAATTTTCATAATATTCCGCTTAATATATTTTTTTTCACATTGGGTGTTACTTTAAACATCCAACACAGGGGCTAGGATATCGACCTTGTAGTGGAATTATGAGGCAGAGTTCACTCATACGAAAATTTATCTAACAATGACTATAGATCATCTCACGAACTAAAATGGAAAATCTCTCGTTAAAATTTTATCGGCCAGCCGACAATCAAAGCTATATGATCTTTATCAAACGAGGAGCCCTTAAGTAAAAGAGGACGCCCATAAGTCGCTTCCTGTCAACATGGCGATAGAAATCGAAGCGTCACCACATTGGGCAATATAAACTTGGCAGTCCAACTGATAAAAGACCTAAATGATGCTATCTTATCAGCTATATATACATTTTAATTTTGAGAATAACATGACCTATAGACTCAAGCTCCGCTGTTTGTTCAAACATTTTCTTCTGACTGGTTTTTTACTAACTGTAATTGCCTGTGACAGCATAGACATGAATGAACAGCAGATGCTGAAAAATGCAAAAGCCTATCAGGACAAGGGTGAACTGATGGCGGCATCCATTGAGTTGCGCAACACCCTGAAAAAGAACAACAACAATGCAGAAGCACGCTACTTGCTGGGCAGTATCAGCCTGAAAGTTGGCGACCTGGCAAGTGCTGAAAAAGAATTCAGGCAAGCTGCACTTGCGGGATGGAATGAAGAGGAAACTCAAACCGGACTTGCGCGCATTTTCATTACCAGAAAAGAATATCAGAAACTACTTGATGAAATTGTAATCATAAATACATGGTCACTAGCTACACGTGCAAATATTTCAGCACTGCGCGCTCTAGCTGAGGCCGGTTTGGGTCATATTCCTCAAGCAAAAATCACCCTTGATGAAGGCAGGACATACCAGGCAAATGCGTTCCAGGTACTTAAAACAACAGCCATGTTTCAACTATCCGGCATGCAGGATGGTGACGCCTCAAACACTCTTAAAACAGCTCTATCTCTTTACCCGGACAACCCTGAACTCCTGTTGTTGCTTGCTTCTAGCCATATACACAACAACAATCTTACACAAGCCGCCGACACTTTCAAAAAAATCATCGGCCTTGACCCCTCTAAATTAATAACTTTCGATAGTCACAGAGCACATGTCGGACTTGCTCGCCTGCAAATCATTGAAAAAAACTATGACGAGGCAAAGACTACCCTGGCACCTTTGCTGAAAAGAAATAATAAGGACTTAGAGGCAAATTATCTTAGCGGACTACTTGCTTTTAGTCAGGGAGATTACCATCGTGCCGAAGATCATATTCGCACATTGCTGGCAATAGCGCCTGACAATAGCCTGTCACAACTATTGATGGGGAAAATCAAATACGTACTAAAAGATTTTGATCAGGCAGCTTATCACCTCTCTACTTATCTGAACTCAGAACCAGGCGATATTGCTGCCCGCAAACTGTTAACAAATATCTACCTCATTCTTAACCAGCCCGAACAGGCAAAATTAACTTTGCAAAGCACCCTCAGAATCAATCCCGATGATGCCGATACGCTCACATTATTGAGCCAGATAGAATTTAATAAAGGTGATATAAATGCTGGTATACGAGCCCTCAACAAAGCCGTAAAATCCAGCCCTGATAACATAACACTGCATAAACAACTAGCAAAAGCCTATATAGCAACTGGTGAAACAGCGCTGGCACTAAAAGAAATAAAAATATTTCTGGCACTGAGCGGTAATACTGAAGAAAGCCAAAGGCTTACTATCTCAGCCTATTTACGAGCTGATAAAGTAAACATTTCGATTAAGATTGCTAATGAGATGCTGCAAGCAGACCCGAAAAACCCGGTAATTATTGCGCTAAACGGTAGCCTACATGCTGCTCAGAATGATCGGCAACAAGCACGCAAATACTTTAACAAAGCACTACAGCTACAGGAGAACCTGCCCTCTGCCACTATTGGATTAGCCCGCTTAGAAAGAAAAGAGGGTAATCTCGGCAAAGCTATAGAGCTATACGGCAGCCTGGTTGAATCCAATAAGGCAGGAGCTATACCGATGCTGGCGCTATCAGAGCTGGCAGCACAACAAAACCGTACAAATGACATGCTTGCCTGGTTAGAAAAAGCCCGAAACTCTGCACCAACTGAAACAAAGTCACGCATTATTCTCACTAACTACTATTTACGTAATGCTCAGCCTGAAAAAGCGGAGGTTTATATTCAGGAGGCCATAAAGGCATCTCCGGAACAGGCAGATTTATTAGCACTTCATGGAAGAGTCTTGATTGCACAGAAGCGTTATAGCGAAGCGTTATCTACGCTTAAAAAACTGCTTAAGAAGCTGCCAGACTCTACAAATACACATATTTTGCTTGGCGAAGCATTTATACGCATGGGAAAGACAGAGAATGCCCGCGAACACCTGCAGACGGCTC
>Ga0164315_10001140_pt1 | contig 19835 bp, 17 predicted proteins | sample GuaBasSedimGuay6_FD_113737 | JGI IMG/M metagenome (GOLD analysis project Ga0164315, IMG submission 113737) | Subseafloor sediment microbial communities from Guaymas Basin, Gulf of California, Mexico - Guay6, Core 4569-2, 0-3 cm | ecosystem: Environmental > Aquatic > Marine > Hydrothermal vents... | reverse complement strand
CCAGGGGATGGATGCCAGCGCTCTGATCTGCCGGACCCTGGATTTTCCTTTCAGACTCTGGACGCGGATGCACTTCTGTTCGAACCCTTTTTTACTTAATACGCTGGTTTCAAAACGATTCCCTGTGCCGATGAAGCGTACATGGCTGTTTTTGTCGGCAGCCAGAACTTCTTCCGCAACGGCAATGCCTGGAAATAAATGCCCACCGGTGCCCCCGCCGGCAATTATCAGGGAAATGGTCCGGATGGTTTTATTTTGCAGCATGGCGTGCCCCTATGTTCATAAGAATTCCTATGGATGCCATGTTGACCAGCAACGATGTGCCGCCGTAGCTCAGAAACGGCAGCGTCAATCCCTTTGTGGGAAGCAGACCGAGGGTAACGCACATGTTGACGCATACCTGCAGCAGAATTGTAGCCGTTATCCCGGTTGCCAAGAACACCGAGAAAGAATCCTTGGCGTTTCGTGCGATGCTGACACCTCGCCACAGGATAAGCGCATATAGAGATAAGATTATCAAAATGCCCACAAGACCGAGTTCTTCTCCGATCACCGAGAAAATGAAGTCCGTGTGCGGTTCTGGAAGATAAAAGAGTTTCTGATAGCCGCTGCCGATGCCGGCACCCCAGATGCCCCCCGTACCGAAGGCCATGAGCGAATGAATGATTTGATACCCGTCTTCTGTTGGATACTGCCAGGGATCCAGGAAGCTGGTAATTCGGCGCAGCCGGTAGTCGGCGTTCAGCAAGACATAATAGACTATGGGCAGAATCAGCAGAACAAAAGACAACAGATACCTAAGCCGGACGCCGCCTACGAACAGCAGTATCCAGGTAATGGCACCGAGAATAACCACGGATCCAAAATCAGGTTGCAGGAGGATGAGACCCGAAAAAAGGGCCAGGACAATAAGATGGGGCAGGAATCCGATGGAAAAGTCTTTAATCTTTTCCTGCTTTTTGCTCATGGAAAATGCCAGATATATGACCATGGCCAGACGGGCGATTTCGGATGGTTGGAACGAAAAACCCATGATGCTGAGCCAGCGTTTCGCCCCGCCTGCGGTGATGCCCAGGTTGCTGAAGGGGACCAGTAACAGGAGAATAGTGACAATCGCCAGAAGGGGATACGCCAGGGATTTGTAAACAGATAATGGAATATGCCCGCATGTCACCAGTGCAATCATGCCCATGAGGGAAAAGAGCGCCTGCCGTTTCAGGAAGTAGTAGTCTGAACCGAATTGTTTAATCGCAAGTGCCGAGCTCGCGCTGTAGACCATCACGATTCCGATGCCCACGAGGAAAAGCACCGGGAAGAGAAGCGTGATGTCGTAAGTCAATGCTGTTGATTCTGAATTCTTCATGTTTTACGTTTAATTACGATCTTGCGGAACGCATCACCGCGTTCCTTATAATCTTGATACATATCGAAGCTGGCACATGCGGGTGACAAGAGAACCACTTCCCCTGAAGATGCTGCGGCATGTGCAAACGCGACGGCATCTTCCATGGTCGCGACGGTTCTGGTGGCGGTCAGATTTCCCAGGGCCGCATTAATTTCTCCTGATGCCTCACCCAGCAGGATCAGATTTTTGACCTTTTGCCGGACAGACGATTCGAGCAGATGAAACTGTCCGCCTTTGTCCCGCCCGCCCATGATCAGGTGGATGGGGCCCTGCAGACATTCGACTGCCCGTAAAACCGCATCCACGTTGGTGGCCTTGGAATCATTGTAAAAGACGATGCCATCCAGGGCGGCGACACGTTCCATGCGATGGGGCAGGCCTCTGAATGTTTCAAGCGCTTTTTGAATTCCGGCCGATGTTCCCCCGGCAACCAGTGTTGCCAGGCCGGCGGCGGAAATATTTTCCAGTTCATGCCGGCATTTCAATGGCACCCGGTCCAGCTCTATGGCCGCCTGGTTTTCGTATACAGGCTCACCAGATCCTCTTATTTCCGATTCTTTTCTGTGGAGAGGATCCAAGCCGTGAAACGTGATGGCATGTGTTCCGATATCAGCCCCTTTTTCCTCTTTCCAGCGACCCGTGAAAAACACCTTCTCGGGCTCACAGGTGCTACAGACCTGCCTGATCCGTCGATCTTCACCGTTCAACACAGCGATATCGCTCTTTCTCTGGTTCTCAAGGATACGTCCCTTGGTCTTTGCATAAGCCTCTATGTCTGAATAACGGTCCAGGTGGTCATCGGTAATGTTCAGAAGCAGACTGATGTCCGGTCGGAACGATGTAATCGTATCGAGCTGAAAGCTGCTGATTTCAACCACGAGGCGATGGGCTTTTTCATGGCCGGTCAGGTAACTGATCAATGGATTGCCGATATTTCCACATACAAATACGGTCTGACCCGACTGTTCCAGCATGTCGCCGATTAGCCGGGTCGTCGTCGTTTTCCCGTTGGTTCCTGTCACGGCGATCATCGGTTCCTTGATAAAGCGGGATGCCAGTTCGATTTCACCTATCAAGGGGATTCCTTTTTCTTGAGCAGCCTGAATGGGTGGAATCGTGTGGGGTACTCCCGGACTGACGACGATGAGGTCGGTATCGATGAACGTGTCCATGACATGTCCTCCGAATTCGGTCTGTACACCCAGTTCATAAAATTTACGGGCGGCTTCTCCCATTTCGTTTTCGCCCGTCATTTCCGAAATGGTGACCGTTGCACCGCGTTGGACCAGAAAGGAGGCCGTCTCGAAACCGGATCGTCCCATGCCAACCACCAGTACTTTTGTATGTTCAAGTTCCATTGCTTATCTCAATTTCAACGTGCTCATGGATATCAGTGCCAGGGCGATGGCGATAATCCAGAATCGAACGATAATCTTTGGCTCCGGCACCCCTTTCAATTCAAAGTGGTGATGCAAAGGCGCCATTCTGAATATGCGTCCCCCATGGGTCATTTTAAAAAAACCTACTTGAAATATTACCGAGAGAGCCTCGATGACGAAGAGTCCTCCAACAATAACCAGCAGGATTTCCTGCTTCGTTATGACGGCGATGGATCCCAGCGCCCCTCCCAGGGAAAGGGAGCCCACGTCCCCCATGAAGATTTGAGCGGGGTAGGTATTAAACCAGAGGAATCCGAGTCCGGCACCGGCCAGAGAGCCGCACATGATTGCCAGTTCGCCGCCGCCGGACACATAGTTGATCTGGAGATACTCTGCCAGTTTGACATGCCCGGTGACATAAGCAAAAATCATATACGTGGCCGCGGCAATAATGACAGGCCCGATGGCGAGGCCATCCAGTCCATCCGTGAGGTTAACGGCATTGGACGTTCCTACGATCACCAGGACAGCGAAGACGATATATCCCAGACCCAGGTCCGGGGATATGTGTTTGAAAAACGGGACGGTCACCCGGGTGTCAAAGTCAGGGTTCAAATAGAGCAGGAAGCCGGCAATCATCGCCAGGACTGCCTGGGCGAAAAACTTGGTTTTGGCCGATAACCCTTTGTTCCGTTTTTTGATGAGCATCAGATAGTCATCCACGAAACCAATGCTTCCGTATCCGACGATGATCAAAAGCACGACCCAGATATAGACATTGGTCAGGTTGGCCCATAACAGCGTCGAGACCAGAATGGAAAGCAGAATCAGGACGCCGCCCATGGTGGGTGTCCCCGCTTTGGTGTGATGGGTGCCCGGCCCATCTTCCTGGATGTATTGACCAATCTGAAGTTTTCTGAGTCGCCTGATGATCCAGGGTCCGAGCAAAAAACAGATGATGAAGGCGGTTAAACTGGCATAAATCGTCCGGAACGTTATGTATCGAAATACATTGAACGCCGATATGGATGTATGCAACGGATATAGCAGGTGATAAATCATGTTGTATCTTCCATTTGGCCATATTCGGCCTGAAGTGCCTGCACCAGGGTTTCCATACGCATACCCCTGGATCCCTTGATGAGAACCCAGTCGTTCGGTTGTATGGCATTCCTAAGCGCATCTAAAATATCATCCTTTGATCCGCAAAGAATGTCTGCTGCCGCCATTCCACCATCACGGGCGCCTTTTTCAACGGCATCGGCAAAGCTACCCGTCACGTAGAGCTTGGCCAGACCCGATGCTGCCGCAAATCTGCCGATTTCCGTGTGCAGCTCTCTAGATGTCCGGCCGAGTTCGAGCATGTCTCCCAGGGCGACCATTCCCCGCTGGTTTTTCCGGAGACCGGCCAGTGTGCGAATGGCAGCTTTGACCGACCCCGGGTTGGCATTGTAGGTGTCATCGATGAGATGAAGTCCATGAACGGTCCGCAGTATGTTCATTCTTCCTTTGACCGGCATGAATGAACCCAGGGCTGTTTTGATCTCGTTTAAGGGTATCTCGAGGCAGTATCCCACAGCAGCGGCAGCCAGTGCGTTGGATACGTTGAACATTCCGGGGACGGGCAGGGTTGCATGGGTATCGCCGTTCGGGACGTGGAGCTGAAAGGAGACCGTGGTTGCACTGTTTTCCAGGGAAGTCGCCCGGATATCCGCATCCTCAGACAGGCCGAACAGGATGGGTTCGCACGTTGCCCGCTTGGCTATGCGCATAACCATGGGGTCGTCGGCATTGAGAATTAACTTGCCTTTTGGTGATAACGATTCGAGCATTTCACCTTTGGCATTCATGATACCTTCCAGGGAACCGAGCCCTTCCAGGTGTGCCGGACCGATATTGGTAATCAAACCGATGTCCGGTGAACAGATCTGACTTAATCGACGAATTTCACCGGGACAATTCATTCCCAGTTCCAGAATGGCCCATTCATGGCTTCGGTCGATTCTCAAGAGTGTCAATGGGACGCCCACCAGATTGTTGAAGTTGCCAAACGGCGAAAGGGCTTTGAATCGGCGGTTGACGATATCTGTGATCATGGTACGCGTGCTTGTCTTGCCGTTGGACCCGGTCAGGGCGACCACAGAGAGATCCGAACGAAGCCTGTGAAACAATGCAAGATCTCCCAGGGCTGTAAGGGTGTCTTTCACGGTGACACAGGTGATACCGGCTCCTTCCAACGTTTTGAACAGTGCCTGGTCTGCTTTTTCCTGGTGGATGATGATTCCCGTAATGCCCTGCCTGATAATGTCCGGAATGAATTTATGACTATCGTGGACATCACCTGTCAGGCAGATAAAGCACTGCTCCTGACGTATGGCCCTGGAATCGATGCTGAACCCGTCAAACCGTGATGTTTGGATGCCGGTAAAAAGAACGCCGCCGGTGGCATCAATGATGTCGGGTACGGACCAGGCTGTTTGTTGATTGGTAATCACCGCTGGTAATCGACCTCCGTTTGTAAGGTGGACAACATGGACTGTGCCACAGCCCGGTCGTCAAAGGGGTTGGATGTATCACCGATAATCTGATACGTTTCATGGCCTTTGCCGGCGATGAGAACCATATCGCCGGGTTTTGCCGCACGGATACCTGTCTGAATAGCACGCTTCCGGTCAGGTTCCCGACAGTATCCCTTGTGAGTAAAACCGTGGTTCAGTTCTCTGACGGTGTACTCGTTTTGACAGATACGTCGAATGCCCGGCAGAATCTGATCGATGATGTCCCCGGGTTTTTCGGATCTCGGGTTGTCGGAAGTGACAATGGTTAGATCCGAGGATGCCGCTGCGATTTGTCCCATCAGCGGTCTTTTAGCTTTGTCTCTGTTTCCCCCGCAGCCAAAAATACAGATGATACGTTCAGGTGCCAGTCGCTTAAGAGCTTTGAGCACATTTTCAAGGGCATCCGGTGTATGGGCGTAGTCGACATAGACCGGTTGGCCCGGGCTTCCGGGAACGCGCTCAAGCCGCCCCGGTACCGACCGTGTCCGGTCGATGCCGGTCTGTATTATTTTGGATGGCAGGGCAAGTGCTGATCCCACACCAGTGGCACTCAGAATGTTTTCAAGGTTGTGTTTGCCCACGAGGGATGAATTAAAATGAACAGGACCCTGGGGCGTTGCGATAGTGCCCCGGATACCGTCGAAATCGATGGTCATTGATTCGGAACGGACCATGCTGCCGGATGAGCGGCCCGTTGTGATACAGGGGTAGGTTAGGTTAGATACAAGCTCCAAACCATGCGGATTGTCCGTATTGATAACCGCTAAAGCCTCTTTTTCGACCCCCAGATATTCGGTAAAAAGTCTTTTTTTACATGCCCAGTATCGATCCATGTTACCATGGTAATCCAGGTGGTCCTGGGTGAGATTCGTAAACACACCGATGTCTAACCGGCAGCCCTCGATCCTTGACAGGTCGATGGCATGGGAAGACACTTCCAGGACGACGTGGGTGACACCCTCCGTTATCATTTCTGCGAGAATCTGCTGGAGATCCAGGGACTCCGGTGTTGTCACGGGGTTTTCAAATATTTTCCCCTTGTAGCGGTAATTGACGGTTCCAATGACACCCACGTGGAAACCCGCCGCAAGAAGAATATTTTCGATGAGATAGGCAGTGGTTGTTTTTCCGTTGGTTCCCGTGATGCCGATAATGGTCAAGCGCCTGCTCGGGTTTCCAAAAAAGTGATCGGCCAGAACAGCCAGGGCCTTTCTTGAGTCAGACACCTGAAAAACGGGTATGGGGGCTGCAGACGGTTTTTGTGAGACCACCGCCACCGCTCCCTTTTTAACGGCATCCTGAATGTAGCGGTGACCGTCGGTTGAAAACCCCTGGATGGCAACGAAAAGACCTCCGGGCATTACATTGCGAGTGTTGTAATGAAGGGATGTCACCTCGATCTCCTGATTGGGTGTGCTGTTGTCATTATGTTTGGCCTTGGGCCCCTTGATTCCGGCCTCATGAATGGCCGTATGTAAATCTCTTAGTTTCAACCGCTGACCCCTGTGATCATGGCGGCCTTGATGACACCCTTTTTGGTTTCCGGCGGGACATTCAGGTGTTGTAATGTTTCATGGGCAATGTTTTGAAATGCCGGGGCTGCCACCGTGCCGCCGTAATGGGCGTCGACGGGCTCATCGATAACTACCAGAATCACGAGCCTGGGGTTGTCCGCAGGCGCAAATCCTAAAAACGATGAGATGTATTTGTCCCGGGCGTATGTGCCGCTTTCGTCTGTTTTCTGGGCGGTGCCGGTTTTGCCGCAAACTGTATAACCGTCGAGGAAGGCGCTGGTACCGGTACCGCCTTCCGTTACGACGGTTTGCATGATTCGTTTGACGGTGGATGCCACTTCGGGAGATGTGGCGCGGCCGATGATTTCGGGCGCTGTCCGTTTTAAGATGCGACCATTCTCGTTGGTGATCGACTGGACGATAAAAGGCTTCATGAGCAGGCCGCCGTTTGCGATGGCGGCAGCCGCTGAAACCAGTTGCATGGCCGAAGTCGATACTCCCTGGCCGAATGCGATGGCGCTGCTATCGATTTTGGACCATCGATTACTGGATGTCAGGATTCCAGCGGTTTCCCCCGGGGAATCGAGACCGGTCTTGCTTCCGAAGCCGAATTTTTTCAAGGTGGTATACAGGGTTTCAGGACCTACCATTTCGACAACCTTGGCAATCCCGATATTGCTCGAATATTTAACAATCTGCTGCAGTGAGAGCCATCCCCTGGGATGTGTGTCGTGGATGGTGTTCGCTCCGATCTTGTAGGCACCGTTTTCACAGTAGAAAATAGTGCTGGGGCTGATGATCCCCGATGACAAGGCAGCTGCCGCGGAGAAAATTTTCATGGTGGAGCCGGGTTCGAAGGGATCGGTCAGGGCACGGTTACGCCACAGATGGCGTGGGTATTGTTTAAATACATTTGGATTGAAGGATGGATAGTGAGATAAGGCTAAAACCTCTCCTGTTCTGGGATCCATGACGACGGCCATGCCGGATTTAGCAGAAAATTCCTTTACCGATGCTTTCAGAGCGGTCTGGGTTATGTATTGAATATTACGGTCTATGGTCAGGATGATATTTTTACCGCCGTGAATCGAATTGTATACAGGATCTTCCACATCCTGATCTTTTGCGAATCCTCGTCCCAGTGCATCTTTCAGCACGGTGAATTTTTCTTCCGTTCCACTCAAAACCTGGTCATAATAGTATTCGGCACCTTCGAGGCCGTTACCATCGATACCCGTAAATCCAATCACCTGTGCTGCAACCGATTTATTGGGATAAAAGCGGTCGTATTCAGGAATGAAACCGATGCCTTTAAGACCGAGGGTCTTGATGGCGCTGACTTCTTTGGGGGTGGCCTGACGTTTTACCCAGACAAATCCCTGCCTGGCCTGAAATTTCTCCAGTAATTTTCGCCTGTCTTTTCGGAGTATACCGGCAAGCGCCTTGGATGCCGATGGCTTGTCCTCGATCTGGTTCAGGTAGGCGGCGATGGATGTCCCTTCAATGCTGACGGCCAACTCGTTTCCGCCCCGGTCGTAGATGGTTCCCCGCTTTCCTTTCTGAACAAACGATTTCTCGTATTGTTTTGCCGCCTTTTCTGATAACCATGACCCGCAGAAAACCTGCAGATAGACAGCCTTTGCACAGATGACCGAGATCAATAGAAAAAAACAGACGCCCATGAAGGCAATGCGCAGCTTGATGTAGTTTTTCGGGGGCTTTTTCATGGTATCAGGATCGTTTTTTCAGTCGTGGGCATGATCAGGCCCAGCTGTTGTTTTGCGATTTGAGCGATGCGGTCTGGAGATTTCAAGCGCGCAAGCTCTATTTTAAGGCTGTTTTGATACGCTATCAATTGTTTCTGGTTGCGGGCTTCTTTGGAAATTTCATATCCATGCTGTACGTTTTGAACCCGGCACCAGGTATAGAAAAGAAGTTCTACGATAAAAATAAACATCATGACCATCCACATACCCGTTGTCTTGAATCTGCGTGTTCGTGTGTTTGTCATGATAATTTTTCCGCGACCCGTAATGTAGTACTTCTTGCCATGGGATTGGTCGAGATTTCTTCCGGGGTCGGTCGCAATCCCTTTTTTACCAGAATGCGGACCTGGCATTCTTTTTGGCAGACGCACCTTGGAAAATCAGGCGGACACGTACAGGCCTTTGCCAGGGCTTTGAAGCCGTGCTTGACGATTCTGTCCTCAAGAGAATGAAACGTCAGGATGCAGACACGCCCGCCGGGTTTGAGATAATCAGCAAAAGTCTCCATGAACTGTGTCAGTCGGTCCAGCTCATGGTTTACAGCTATTCTCAGCGCCATGAAAACGCGTGTGGCTGGATGACGCCCGGGTTTCCATTTGGCTCTTGGGATAGCTTCGGAAACAATATTCGCCAGTTGAAGGCTGGAACGGATAGCTGCTTTCTGTCGGGCGATTCCTATCCGTCCGGCAATATGTTTGGCCCAGCGTTCTTCTCCATATGTTTTAAAGAGATGGGCGAGTTTTTTTTCGTCCAACGAGTTCACCAACACTTCTGCACGAGTACCTGATCGTGTATCCATGCGCATGTCGAGGGGTTCTTCACGTCTAAAGCTGAATCCCCTCCCGCTTGATTCCAGTTGGTGAAGGGAGACGCCCAGGTCGAGCAGCATGCCGTCGACTGCCGGGATATTCAACTGCGCTAGAAATTCGGGGAATTGGGAATAGTTTCCATGAAAGAGGTGCGTTGCGGCTTTGGTATGTTGCAACACGGTTTTGGCATTTTCGATTGCATCCAGGTCTTGATCGATGCCGATGAGACAGCCACCAGGATGAATTCTATTCAGGATTGCCGATGTATGACCGGTGCCACCGATTGTGCCGTCTAAATATGTTTTGCCCGGTTGGCAATTCAGATAATCAACAACTTCTGATAACATCACTGGAATATGTCGATAGGGCATGAGATCAAATTCCTAATTTGGCAATTTCGTTTCGAACCTCCTCTTTTTTCATGTCTTTTTCCATGGTCGCATTCTCCTTGTCCCAGTTTTCCCGAGACCATATCTCAAAATGATCCAGGACGCCCACCAGAACGATTTCTTTGTCAAGGCCGGCATATCCTCTCAGTGTTGGCGGAACAAGAATACGATCCTGTTTGTCCCAGACACACTCGAACGCACCCCCGATAAAGACCCTTCTGAACCGGCGCATGTTATCGTTTTTTTCGGCCAGGGAAAGAATTTTTGATTCGATTTTTTCCCATTCCCTCAAGGCATAGACCACCAGACTCCTGTCCATCCGGGACACCATTAAGCGGTGTCCGTCCCGGTGGGAGATGACATCCCGAAAGCGCTTAGGGATAATGATACGCCCCTTGACATCGATGGTATGAAAAGAACTGCCGCGATACATAATTCACCAATAATATCCACTTTGATCCACTTTTGGTGCATAAAAGTACATTATCGGTAGAAAGTCAAGTAAAAAATGAAAGATATAAATATATTATTTATAATAATTTACGAGTGTTAATATAAAAAATCAATAGATATTGTTGGTGGTGAATTGTGGAGATAATCAGAATACGTTCATGCTTCACTTCCATGGGACCAGTAGGAACGGTTTTTGGGGTTGTCATAAACATGTTTCGAATAAGCTATCGGCTCAAGGGGTTTCCATATTTTTTTCAAATGGACATATCATGATCCATCTGCATCACTAGCGTAGTGCCCTGCCGGATTGATGATGTTTCTGCGGCCTTATGTTACTAACATTCGACCGTATTTCATCATCAATCAGGCGGGCACAAGACAAGGCTTCGTTTGATAGGTCCATTTGAAAAAAATATGGAAACCCCTTTACGGTGCAACTGGGACGTTATTTTGACAAATGTTATAGAGTCTTCATATGAAAATGGGTATCGCCTAGGTTTCTTGTGGCTTGACAATGATTCCTCATGGTTGATAGAACCTATCTCAAAAATGTCTTTTATCCCAATCTCTGTGTTGCTCTCTCGTTTCAAATTAGGCAATACAAAGGAGCCTCGCTCAGTGCCAAACAGGGCCCCCGGAATGGCGAAAAGTCCATCTTCTGTGGAAAAAATAAAGATTCTTGCCGAAAGAATGTTTGCTGCCGCCAAAGGGAGCCATGACTGGGAACATACCCTCAGGGTGTTTCGTCTGTGCCGGCGAATCGGCGACGCAGAAAGGGCGGATATGGATGTGCTGCTCATTGCAGCATGTCTCCACGATATCGGCAGGTGCTATCAGGATGCGTCCAACGGCAGAATCTGCCATGCAGAAAAGGGAGCTGAACTTGCTGAACCGCTGATTCGGCCACTTCCTCTGTCTGAAGAAAGAAAACAAAACATTTTGCATTGTATACGATCGCACCGCTTTCGGGGGAGTGGCACTCCCAGAACAATCGAAGCACGGGTTCTTTTTGATGCAGACAAACTGGATGCCATCGGTGCGGTGGGTATCGGCAGGGCATTTCTTTTTGCCGGTGAGGTGGGGGCCCGGCTTCACAATTCGCATGCGAATATTGATGATACCCAACCCTACTCGAAGGAAGATACCGCTTATCGCGAGTATCGGGTGAAGCTGTCGAAGATCAAGGATCGAATCCTGACGAATGAAGGTAAACGTCTGGCAACGGATCGGGACACTTATATGGTCTCTTTTTTTGATCGATTTTTATCCGAGTATGAGGGAGAAAAATAGGGTTTTAGGTTTTAACTCAACTTTCTGGATTCAGCTACCGCGAAATGAATAATCCGCTGGCGCTGTTCGAACTCGCCGCAAGGGTTCTTAACATCAGCGCCGGCCATATAGTTAAATGGATTTGGCCATTAGATGACTTTTTTCCATATTGGATCTTCATTGTTGGCGCTGATGTAAAGATCCCTAATTGGCTCAAACAGCGAAAATCGCCATCGGATCACCCATTTCGCTCCTAAAACATGAAACCCGAAAGTTGAGTTTTAAGTTTTAGGTGTTAGGTAAAGTCCAGACCAAGGGCCACCAGCAGAAAGCAGTAATGAATGACGCCCGCAGGGTATAGCAGGGTATAATAGCGTTCATTGAGCTTGTTGAGTTTCTTGAGTTCATTGGGTTGATGGAACAGGGTCGTGTTGAGAGCTATATACCGTTTGCTGAAGGCAACACAATAAACGCAACGAACACAAGGAACTCAATAAACATCTAAATAGGGAGGTAACCATTTATGGGAATCAATATCGTAGAAAAAATCGATGACTCGGTTAAAATCAATCACGTTCTTTTGAGCGTTTCCGACAAGCAGGGGCTGGACACGTTTGTTCCCCGGCTGATGCAAATCAATCCGGGTATTCAGTTTTTATCCACCGGCGGAACCTATCAGAGGCTCAAAGAGATCCTTGGCGACAAATCGTCTGCCTGCTTGAAACAGGTGTCCGAATATACCGGCCAACCCGAGACCCAGGGCGGGCTTGTGAAGACACTGGATTTCAAGATATACCTCGGGCTCCTGACCGAGACATACAATGACGCTCACAAGAAAGATCTGTCCAGGACAAACAGTGTGCCCATCGATATGGTGGTGGTGAATCTCTACCCCTTCAAGGAAACCATTTCAAGGCAAGGCGTGACCCCTGAACAGGCTCGTGGAAATATCGATATCGGTGGGCCTTGCATGATCAGGGCTTCGGCAAAAAATTTTATCAGGGTCGCATCGGTCGTGGATCCAGGGGATTACGATATGGTTATTGCTGATATGGAGAAAAACACCGGGTTCACTTCGCTGGATCTTCGCTTTCGACTCGCACAAAAAGCATTTGAACATACGGCGGTTTATGATCGCACGATTGCGGACTTTTTAGCATCTAAAAACCAGGGGGAAGTCAAGGACTGCTATAATTTTTAAATCCGAAGCACGAAAACACGAAATCTGAAAAACACGAAAATTTTCATGGTCTTTTTCGTGGTCACGCGGCGCAAGCGCCTGCGCTGCGCGTTCGACTTTTCGTGATTTCGTGATAAAAAATCTTTTTCTTTTCCGGTTTATCCGGGTTGGGAGCTTGCCATGTCTGAAGATTTGAAAAAAATGTACAGTACCATCGTGGAGGACAACTTTCCTGCCAACATGGAGGTAAGTTTTATCGATAAGGAGAAACGTCAGACCCTGTTTTACGAAAAGGTCACCTGGGTGATCGATGGTGTCCAAAAAGGTCTGCGGTACGGAGAAAACCCTGGTCAGGAAGCTGCGCTTTTCAAACTGGTGAATGGCAATCTCATGCTGGGTGAAACCGAAACCATCCAGCCGGGACAGTATCTTGCGTCGGATGTCGAGCTGCTCCAGTCAGGTAAACATCCCGGGAAAACCAACCTCACGGATGCCGACAATTCCCTGAACATCCTGCGGTATTTTGTGGACAAGCCAACGGTCGTTATTGTCAAGCACAACAATCCGTGCGGTGTTGCCCAGGCAGACACGTTGACCGATGCCTACGTCAAGGCCAATATGGCTGACAGGGTGGCGGCATTTGGCGGTTGTATCGCGCTCAATCGACCCGTGGACAAAGCTACGGCGGAAGCCGTTTCCAGTCAGTATTCAGAAGTCGTCGTAGCTCCGGAGTTCGAAGAAGGCGTCATGGATATTTTTTCTTTGAAGAAAAACCTGCGCGTCATTCGGATAGACAATATCAATAGACTTCAAAGCTTTGTTGGCAAGCGTTGTGTAGAGTTTAAAAGTCTCATTGACGGCGGTTTTATTGCCCAGTGGTCCTTCGTTCCCGCGGCACGTTCAAAAGAGGATCTGGTGCCGGCGGAATGTACGTATCAGGGACAAACCTACAAAACCGATCGAATTCCCACGGAAAAGGAATACCAGGACCTGCTTTTTGGCTGGCTGGTGGAATCCGGTATCACCTCCAACTCGGTGATTTATGTAAAGGATCTGGTTACCGTCGGAATCGGAACCGGCGAGCAGGACAGGGTCGGTGTTGCTGAGATCGCACGGGATAAAGCCTATCGAAAACTGGCGGATCGATACTGTTTTGAAACATTCAAGACTTCCTACAACGACATGAAGGATGATGCAGCGCTGTCTGAAATAGACACACGCGTGTCTAAAGAAAAGGGCGGCCTGATCGGGGCTGCTATGGTGAGTGATGCGTTCTTTCCTTTTCGTGACGGGGTTGACGTGGGTATTCGGGAGGGTATTTCTGCAGTTGTCCAGCCCGGCGGATCCACCAATGACTATCAATCCATCGAGGCATGCAATGCAGCCGGCGTTACCATGGTGTACACGGGTCAGAGAAGCTTCAAGCACTAACCCAAATATTTCTGCGTTAGGGTTCGCGCAAAAATAACTTAATAAAGTTGGCGCTCAGATTTGGTTCAGGTTTGGCTGATTCGAGAGAGCAAAACCACAGGAATAGCAAGCTATTTCGCGGATTTTGCGAGTGAGACATCGGCCAAAGATGGGCTGAAGCTGAGATGCCAAAATGTGAAGTTATTTTTGCGCGAGCCCTTAGATACTTGACATTGTTTTGGAAATCGAATTGTATGGTCGTTTAATATCAATTGTGGATCATCTCCAAAAGAGCTGACCCACAATGAAGGGTTCGAGGATTCGAGGGGCCAAGGGTTCAAGGGGTAGCTTATAGCTAATAGCAACCCTCCCAGCATCCAAGCTGCTTTCAGAAGAAGCAAACATAAATATTAACGATGGGTGAGTATTCATGAAAGATGTCATATTCAGTTCCTGGGCGGGAGAGGTTGTCGATAATCGTGATGACTCCAACGGTTCTATGACGGAACCCAACGCATTCAAAGAAATTCAAATGCCTAAAAAGCTGAATGAAACAGAACCGATCAAGGCGTTTATGGGTTGGGATGGTTTTGTTCTTCGTTCAGAAGATGTTCATGTGGTGGATCTCTGCCGGGCATACATGGAGGCTGTACAAAACCAGTCCTGCGGAAAGTGCATACCGTGCCAGACCGGAACAACCGTTATGGTAAAAACGCTGGAGGCTATATGCAACGGCCAAGGCAGACCATCAGACATCGTCTACCTGAGAGACGTCGCCGAGACGGTCCATCGTACGGCCAAGTGCGGTATCGGGAAGACCGGTCCCCTGCCGATTCTGCAGGCCTTGACCTATTTCCCGGAGCAGTTTTCGGATCTGGTTGACGCAAAGAGAACCCTTACGCCCGGTCAATATCATGCCAACGTCACGGCGCCGTGTATGGAAGCCTGCCCGATTCACCTGGACATTCCCCGTTATGTCGAATGTATCAAAGAGGGCCGGTTTCAGGATTCGCTGGATATTATTCGTACGCGCTTGCCTCTTCCGGGAATCGTCGGACGTGTCTGTGTGCGTCCATGTGAGGAAAATTGCCGCAGGGCCAATCTGGATGAGCCCGTATCCATAAAATATCTTAAGCGGTTTGTGGCGGATCAAGAACTGGCCAAACAGAAGGAACCTGTTTATGAGATCGTCACGTCTTCGAAAACAGGCAAGGTTGCCATTGTCGGGGCCGGGCCAGCGGGTGTCACCTGCGCATTTCATCTCGCCAAAATGGGGCACGCCGTGATTATCTATGAACACCTGTCAGAGCCCGGAGGCATGTCGGCAGTGGGTATTCCCGACTATCGTCTTCCACGGGCCGTTTTACGTTCAGAGGTGGAGCAAATCCAGAAACTGGGTGTCGAGATTCACTACAATACCACCATTGGCAAGGATATTACCCTGTCACAGCTGGAAAACGATTTCGATGCTGTATTTATCGGTATCGGGGCACAGGACAGCACATCCATGCGGGTTCAGGGTGAAGAAAAAGGATACAAAGGTTTTATCCCTGGTGTTCAATACCTTCTGGATATCAATCAGGGACGGGATCCCTACCCGGATGGAAAAAAAGTCGTTGTGATCGGTGGTGGGAATGTTGCCATTGACTGTGTGCGAAGTGCATTCAGGATCGAGAAGGAGGATGTGCACCTGGTTTACCGAAGAACCCGGAAGGAGATGCCTGCCGATGAAGTGGAAATCCGGGATGCCGAAGAAGAGAATGTTCAATTCAACTTCTTGACGACGCCGGTGCGCATCATTGCCGAAAACGATCGGGTGATCGGACTCGAATGTATCCGGATGAAACTGGGAGCGCCCGACAAGAGTGGCCGCCGGAGACCAGTTCCCATCGAGGGATCCGAATTTACATTCGATTGTGATACGGTTGTGCCGGCCATCGGCCAGCGCGTGGACCTGTCCCTCCTGGAGGGAACGGAAGGGGTAGAGACAACAGCCTGGAAGACCTTTATTGTGGATGATGTCACCAAGCAGACATCCCGGCCCAAACTTTTTTCCGCCGGGGATTGCGAGACAGGTCCGGGTGCGCTGATAACAGCCTGTGCAGGCGGCCGGAAAGCTGCCCAGAGCATCGACCACCTCATCAACGGTCAGCCCCTCGAATACACCCGGGAGGACTGTTTTCACCGATTTTACAATGATGTAAGGGTATACGACCGGGAAGAAGTGCTTGGTGATATTGGCGTGGCAAAGCGGAAGCACCTAGAGATGTTGCCGCCTGAGACACGCAAGACAACCTTTGATGAAGTGGAAAAGGGTTTTTCAACTCCCGAAGCCATTGCCGAAGCAAATCGCTGCCTGAGGTGTTATCGGGTAGGGGTTGTAGCTGTTTAGCCGTTTTAAGTGTTAGGTTTTAAGTTTTAGGTTTGTAATAAAAGCACAGGCTGTAGGAGAAGCTCCTGGGCCAATACGGTAGTTCTTACACAGAACCCAATCCGGATAAACCAGAAAAGAAAAAGATTTTTTATCACGAAACCACGAAGGTACGAAATCACGAAAAAAAACATGAAAAATTTCGTGTTTTTCAGATTTCGTGTTTTCGTGATTGCTTTATTTTTGGCCCCAAAGTACACAAAAAATACAGTTAAGGGACTACCAGCCTACAGTCTAAACAACCTATTATCCTACAGCCTATCAGTCTAATATCCTACAGTCTAACAGCCTATCAGCCTATCAGCCTATCGGTCTATAGTCTATAGCCTGATCTTCACCGAATTGACATGCGCATCGAGTCCTTCCACCTCTGCCAGCCGCATGATGTCCCCGGCCTCCTTTTTGAAGGGTGCCTCGGCGTAGTGGATAAGGCTGGTCTTCTTGACAAAATGGTCGACGGAAAGGGCCGATGAATAGCGCGCTGTTCCTGCCGTGGGTAGTACGTGATTCGGTCCGGCAATATAGTCGCCCACAGGTTCCGGTGTATGGTTTCCAACGAAAACAGCACCGGCATGGCGGATTTTTCCAATGATGCTGAACGGGTTCCGGGTCTGAAGTTCGAGGTGTTCGGGGGCGACCCGGTTGGCAATGCTGATGGCCGTGGTGATGTTCGGTACGACCAGGATGGCCCCATACTTTTTGAGGGCTGCCGCGGCAATGTTTTTTCTCTGGAGGGTTTTTAGCTGCTCTTCCAGCGCCATGGAAACTTCCTTGGCGATCTCGGCCGATGTTGTCACAAGGATCGAAGATGATAGCGGATCGTGTTCCGCCTGGGAAAGAAGGTCTGCGGCGATATAGGCAGGTACGGCACTGTCATCGGCCACAATCAGAATCTCACTGGGACCTGCCAGCATATCGATGCCCACATCCCCTGAGACCAGTTTTTTTGCAAGGGTTACGTAGATATTGCCGGGGCCGACAATGACATCCGCCTTGGGTATGGTTTCCGTACCATAGGCCAGAGCGGCAATGGCCCAGGCGCTGCCCGCTTTGTAAATATCCTTTACGCCGGCCTTTTTTGCTGCAACCAGCAGATGCGGGTTGACCGCACCATTTTTCATGGGCGGGGTTACCATGGATATTCTATGGACGCCTGCCAACGCCGCGGGGATGGCGCACATCAACACCGTCGAAACAAGAGGTGTTTTTCCCTCTCTGCCACCGGGTACGTAAATGCCTGCAGCATCCACAGGATTGATTAACTGTCCTACAAGAACGCCCTCCCGATCGGTGCTGATCCATGATTTTTGAAGCTGTTTCTGATGAAATGCCTTGATTTGTCTTGTTGCGCGGTTGAGGGCCCTCAGAAATGTGCGATCAATATTTTTTAGGGCAGTCTCAATTTCTTGTGAGGTTACCTGGATGGATGACTCGATCACAGCTGCGGAATCAAATTGATGGGTGTAACGGATAAGGGCTGCATCACCGTTTTTTCTTATATTTTCGATAATGCGGTTGACCGCGGTGATGTCTTTCTTTTTGAACCCGATGGTTCTATTTTCGATCACTTCAAGCCTTTTTTCAGCGGCCAAGGATGGGTATGTGTAGGTTTTCATGTTGTTTTATCCTCGTTGAAATCATATTTATGGTGGTATATTTACGGATCTATATTCCAAAAGAAGGAAAAGGTTCCGGCCGATGGATAACCCTGATGTGACCGTGAAAAACTCGTTTCTAAGAGGCCATAATACCGAACAGGGCCAAACATTAAAGAAAAATGATGTCAAATTGGCATGGCAGAGAACTTATTGGAACTTTTCATACTGTTCGGTATAATGGACTCTAAGAAACTCAGACAGTTTCCCGATCACATCAGGATCACCCATCGGCCTTATGAGTTACTTAGGATTGGTTATAGGTCTGTATATTTATGTTGAAATCGGCGCATTTGTCAATTCATAACACGATTTTATTGACATATGGATTCATTTCTGTGCTAATAAGTAATGTTCTATTAAGAAACACTAAAGCCTTGATATAAGTCGCGAAAGAATGGAGGAAACACTCATGACAAACAGAATTTACAATTTCAACGCGGGACCTGCCGCTCTGCCTTTAAGTGTGCTGGAAGAAATACAGGCCTCTTTTCTGGACTTTAAGGGATCGGGCATGTCCATTACCGAAGTGAGTCACCGGTCCAAGTGGTTCGATGATGTTATCAATGATGCGATTGAGCGTCTCAAGCGGCTCTTAACCCTGGACGAAACCTTTCATGTGCTCTTTTTGCAAGGGGGGGCCAGTCAGCAATTCTGCATGGTGCCCATGAATTTTCTGGCCCATGGCGGGACCGCCGATTATGTCAATACAGGCACCTGGTCAACCAAGGCCATCAAGGAGGCCGAGATTCAGGGCAAGTCCATTCAAATGGTGGCCTCTTCAGAGGACAAAAACTTTTCCTATATTCCCAAAGGCATTTCCTTTAACCCGGACGCTGTGTACGCGCACATCACCTCCAACAATACCATAAAGGGGACCCAGTGGGCGGAATTCCCGGATACTGGCGGTGTGCCGCTGATTGCAGACATGTCGTCCGATATCCTGAGCCGTGCATTCGATGCCCATAAATTCGGCATGTTTTACGCGGGCGCCCAGAAAAACATGGGCCCTGCAGGTGTCTGCGTTGTCGTTATCCGGGATGATTTTCTTGAAATGGTGCCGGAATCCATACCCACCATCTTGAAATATTCGACCTTTTCGGCAAAGAATTCCATGTTCAACACGCCCCCCTGTTTTGCCATTTATACGGTGCAGCTGATTCTGAAGTGGATCGAAGAGACCATCGGCGGGCTCGAAAAAATGGCGGAAACCAACACGGAAAAGGCAGATTTGTTGTACAAGACCATCGATGAGAGTGAATTTTACCGAGGGACAGCGGCGGTGGACAGTCGCTCCATGATGAACGTGACCTTTCGTCTTCCGGATGAGGATCTGGAAAAGGCATTTGTCGCAGAAGCAATTGAAAACCAGCTGGGCGGACTGAAGGGGCATCGTTCGGTGGGCGGGTGCCGGGCATCCATATACAATCCAACACCACTGACGGCAGTCCAGGCACTCTGTGATTTCATGAAAGCGTTTGAACAGAAAAAAGGATAATAACCCAACTTCAATATTTGTTGCCTTCAAGTAATTGATTAATTGTGCTTCATGCGCAAGGGCCAGGGCACGAACTGCTTTTAGTTCAACGATAACTTTTTCGTTTGCAATTAAGTCTG